>ENA-OPNJ01000017-OPNJ01000017.1-human-gut-metagenome-genome-assembly--contig:-NODE-17-length-72640-cov-5.791017_pt1 | contig 72640 bp, 84 predicted proteins | sample MGYA00241535_ERZ501767 | MGnify/ENA primary metagenome ERZ501767 (study PRJEB25962, sample SAMEA2042564) | human gut metagenome | biome: human gut; feature: human-associated habitat; material: faeces...
GTAATAAACAGAGGAAATGGAAAGACCGGAGTATAATAAGCTACGCAAAATGGCTAAGACTACTCCAGGTCTGATAGTGGACGAGGCGCAAAACATGATGCGTGTATCGCTATACGATAATGGAGAACTTAAGAAGGTGGTAGTAGTAATGAAATGCGATTCTTTTTTACAGTCAAAAAGTAACATAGAAAAGATAATGTTATTATCATCTTCTATAGAAGATAGAAAAAACAAAGAAAAAAATAAAACAAAATCAGAAAATGAACAGAATAACAAAAATAAGAGAAGAAATAGGAGGAAAACAGGTTGATTTAGCCTTTTACGGGCGCTTTTGCAGCCTTATCGAAGGTGACAGAAAGATAATACTAAGGGCAATAAAAAACGGTCGTAAGAAGGGCGTAATCGGAGCCATTCAGCCTGGGAGACATGACAGAATTTGGACCACATGGTCTATCGCTTTTGATGATCTAAAGGTAGGGGATACGGTAGAGTTTAGTACATCTGGAAAATACAATCCCGGATTTCATGCTACGGAAAAGTATGTAGGGTGTGTAGAATGGATAAAAGGGTCAGAATGTGCGATAAAAACCGGTAAGGGAATAGCAGTAGTATTAATTAAACACGTAGAAAGGGTGGTAAAATAATGGATTTAAGGATGTTTATAGACCTATTTCAGGAGATTGAGGTAGAGAACTTGTTTAAAGCGTTAGATTTATGTATGGAATATGTAAGATTAGATTTACATGTGTTTAATGTAGGAGCTTATGTAATGTGTTCATACAGTAATGATCTTGAATCTCTTTCACAGGCAGAAGGTTGTAATGTGAATATGATAATAGAGGTACCCTACTTATTCGAAGCATTCATGGAATATGCTTCACCGGAAATGAAGTTGTATTATGAAAAACTAACAGAGATAGTATAATATGAAAGAAGAAGTAGAACGGATAAAGAAGTTGGTAGGCATAGATCATAACAGATGGGAGCAACCTTGTACATGTGATAAATGCAAGAACATGTGTAAGGTTCCTTGTATTGGTGTGCCAAAAGACATAGAGGCTATCATAGATGCCGGATACGCTGACAGGTTAAAAGAAACAATGTGGATGGTAGGGTGTCTTGCAGTGGGAGAAAAACCAATAGCGATGATCCAGCCAACAGGGAAAGAAGGGTGGTGCGCATTCCGCCGGCCAGACGGTCTCTGCGAGCTGCATGACCGTGGACTAAAGCCGACCGAAGGAGTTCTGGCTTCTTGTAAGATGGTTGAAGAAGACAATGTTCCAACATATGAAACGTCTGTACTTAGAGCAGTAGCTCATGAGTGGGTTAAGGTGGAGAACTTCGCAACTATAATGAGAGTCGTTTTTAAATACTTGCATGAAAATGAACGTGGAAAATAAATTAGATAAAGTAGTTAAGATCCTAAAAGAAAAAGGATTTGTAGTATATAGAAAGGGCGGGAAGGAGCCAGGGTAAGGCGGCGCTTGCCCTGCCATGAGGTCGGTCCGCCTGTTTGTGGCCAGGGTCGCATATTAGTCAGATAGTGACGGACGCCACAGGAGACAGGTGGGTGACATACTCCCACGCCTAAAGGCAGTGGGATTCTTGGATACAAGCGCAAGAAACCCCGATATTACTATCGCTGGAATTACCCATACTCTCCAATTCGGAAATGCCCTTCCGAAGTATATTACGGGCTGCAAGAACATCACGGTCGTTGACCGCGCCGCACGACGGGCATACCCACGTGCGGTCGCGTAACGACAGACCTTTATTAATGCAGCCACATTCACAAGTTTTGGAAGAAGGATACCATTTGTCAATCTTGTGTTTGGAAGCAGCAGAAGGTTATCCGGTAGATGTAGATTTGGAAACACAAGGGTTTTACCGTTGTAATGACGCAGGAACACTTCCCGGAGAGTGTGCAGATTTTATTTTTCATAAGTGTAATGATTAAATTGAAATAATCAAGTTTGAACTTAAATAAAATACAAGATATGGAAAGATTGAATTTTGAAACATTGTTTCGTATCGTAAGATGGGATTACAACCGTTGCTTTAAGGATGAATCATTGGACAAGGATTTGTTCGTAGAAAAATACGGACGGGTAATGGGTGAACATTATTATAACAAGTTTGTCCATGAATTTGACGGAAATATCCTGAAGATGGTTGGTTACTTCAGAGGTTCCGAAAAAGATGGGCAAATCTTCTGCGATATGATAACCGAACGTATTGAAAAATACGAAAAGAGAATGTCATATGATAAAGGTAAGTTAAACAATTAAAAAGATATTTATATGAACAATTCAATGGTCGCTCACTTGTGGGCTCATGAACAAGAAGAATCAGCATCAGGGAGCAATTTCTTCTTTGAAGGTGCAAGTATTTATTCTTATGGGCATCACTTTGAAGTCGGGAGAATAGTAAAAAACAAACAAGGGAAGAAAGCATACCTGATAAATGAAGATTATTATTCTGTTACCACGAGCAAACATCAATGCTATGTTCGTAATGCGATACCAACTTGGGCAATGGTTTTCAGTGTAGGGGATAATATATCGGATACTGGTAATATGAGGTTTGTTGCCAGCAAACTGGAATCAATTAAGAAGTCTATTGAAAAATACAAAAGAGCTAAAACAGAATTATCTTATACAGATATTTGGGGCGCTTTTGAGAATATGATGGATTACATTCAGTTCTTTAACATGGGGACTGCTAAGAGTATCCTTAAAAAGAGTGCTAATGATTGGCTTGGAACCAATCATGAATTATCCAAGAGCGGAGATAGTATCAAGCGTAAGCACGTACATGAATTAAAACGCATCTTTCAAATTTTATTGGATCATCAAGGATTAAAAGTGTTAGGGACCGTAAATGTGATTGTTGATGAAGTTTGCGGGGAAGGTACATGGATTAAGTATTCAGAAAGATCTGAAAGATGGAGAAAGGGTGAGGAAGAAAGAGAAAGAATAAAATTAGAGAGATTAAGAAAGGAAGAAGAAGCCCGTTACAAGGATTTTGATGAAAAACTGGAAGAGTGGAAGTCGGGAGAAATCAATTTCTTGAATACACCTTTCTATATTCCTGGTGAAAAACCTAACGCCTGGATTCGTATAAAAGGAAATATTATTGAGACAAGTAAACAGATAAAGATTGGAATAGCAGAAGCCAGAAAACTGTGGCGGGCTGTGTCGGCAATGCACCGGGGCGCCGAGTTTCGGCACGGTCTGGTGGAGGACATCACCGGTCACCAGTGGAGTCTAAATCGGTACGAAAACGATTTGCTAACCGCTGGATGTCATAGGATAGCATATAGCGAAATGGAGAGAATAGCAAAACAACTGGGATGGGTTTAAGCAACCCATCTTATTTTATAACAACTAAAAACAAGAAAAATATGGAAAATGCAATTATTGTTCCGTTTGATTTAAATACGGCGAGAAAAATTAAAAGCGGAGAAATAGAAGGTTCGGTATTAATTGATAATATTGAAATAGAATTTGTATATGAGTCGAAAGACTGTGCAGGTCCTTATAATTTGCTTTTTGTAAAAAAAAGATGGATATGGGATAAGTGCTATATATGCCAACACGGAAGGTTGCATTATTGGCGGCACCACTCTGGAATTGAGGGTAGAGGCTGGAGCGTATTTTAAGAAAGGAGATGTATTAACAAGCACTAATGGATATCAATTCATATATGATGGAATTATTACCAAAGGGATAATGGGATGTATATGCGGAATGGCAACATTTGGAGATATTGGGTTTGATTACAAATTATGGACTCATGTGTATGACGAAGATAAAAAAACGGCATGTAAGAAAGGCTATAGAAGAAGAGAAGAAATTTTTAGCAGAAAAGATTATAAAAGTCGAAGACAGTAGAAAAATAGATATAATAAAACGATATTTAAGTGAATATGAGTATCTATTAGATGAGATGCCGAAACATGACTTCAAACCATTTGAACGAGTATTGGTAAGAAGAACTAACCAAGAGAGGTGGAAATTGCATTTATTTTCCAGAGAATCAGGAGAAGATAATAAATACGAATGCTTAGGAGGGGGAGGATTTAGTCAGTGTATCCCATACGAAGGAAACGAACATCTTTTAGGAACTAATAAAAATGGATAACAAATATGAAAACAATAACATACGAAGGGGTGTAGCATGGAGACTGGGTGAGATGTGTCTCATGTGGGGCGCAAATACTTCTTCCATGTGGGGCAGATAAATGCCCGGAATGTGGAGAAAATGGCACTTTAAGATGGGTCGACGAAGAGAGGCAGGAAATAGACGATAAGGGTCTGGATTGCTTAGGCTATGTAAGAGAGTTGAGGGTAGATGATTATTTATCTCCAACAACATTAGAAGAGATCGCGGAAGAAATAAGGAACTGCATAACATTAACAGAAAGCAGTTTTGAGTACACGGTTCTCATGGATGAGCCAGACAGGAACCTTGACATTGACAACATAATGCAGATTCACAATGTATTGTCATTTCATAAACCACAAACACAAATTATAGCCATAATACACAATCCGGCATTGATTTACAAATTAAGTAAATTAGATTGTGTGAATTTCATAGAGATGACAGAAGGGTATCTTAATAAAACTTGTACATTTGTGTCTAACTAATTAAAGGTGAGATGAACTGGAAGAAATTCAAAGAGGAAAAACCTCCAGAGGGAGAAGAAGTGTTGGCTTATCACCCAAGTTGGATAGATGAAGATTTCAACCCAAGAGGTATAAGAATAGGGTTTTGGAATGGAGGAGCCGATTTTAGATCGGCTCATTGGTGGGATTATCAAGATTGTTATATCACAATCTCTCATTGTGATTGTGATGATAATTCTCTTTTCAGTGATAGAATAAAAAACAGCATAGAGCCAGAGTTATGGATATCACTTGATGTTATTACAAATTACTTACCTGATATAAAACAAAATCACTTATCACAATGAGCTATTTTATATTAATGGGGAGAAGAATCCCCAAGCAAGCCATAACAGGCTTCAAATTTCAAAATGAAACAGATAACATTCGTCCTTTCTTGTCAATCAGGATAAGGGGAAAGGACGAAATTATACCTTTCAAAGATAAAAAGGAGATACAGTCTGTAAAAGCGCATCTGTGTTCTATCTTTTCTGGGTTTGTAAAAATAGGTGACTGGTATCTCAAGATGTCGGAAGTTAAGGAATATAAGCCGGTGACCGCCGAAGACATGAACCCCTACATCTTGTTTAAGACATCTAAGTTCGGAAACATAAAAGTTCGTTTCCCGAAAGATGAAGATATGGATGCAGAATTATTGGTGTTAGATCAACTTTTTGATGTAGAATGAATTATTGATCATATTTTAGAAATCATGACCTGGAAAGAATTAAAAGACAAAATATCCCTTATGACAGAAGAAGAGCAACGACAAGAAGTTGCAGTATGGGGAGAAAATATGAATCTAATGAAAGATTGTTCCTTGGAGAAAACAGACGAGGATATGTACTACAACTCTGAATGGGATTATACTTGTGAAGAGAGTGAATTGGAACCGGAAGACAAGAATGACCCTGATGTACATAAGGTATATGAAGCAGGAATGTATTATATTTATTCGAATTGATTTTAAAAAGATCTGATTATGGCAGCATTAACAACACTAAATATAACGGAAAAGAACGCTAATAACAGTTTGTCTGTAACTGTTAAAGTGAATGTCACCAAAGAAGGAGTGTTTACCACTACCTTGTCAAAAGAAGATGTGGACAAGATTCATTCTTATGGGATCAAATTACCTACAAACAGATTAGGCAACGAAGGATATTTCAATAGTATAGCACTTTCTGATTTGGAAAGTCAAATCAGGGAAGTTCTGAAGAGATGTTTGAGTTATAAAATAGTAGAAGAAGTGCCTGTTATTAAGTATCAACTGGAAACGAATTGCACGTTTTCCTATGACAAAAACGGAAATATTGTCCCTAACCCCTCTAAGGAATGGACAGGAGGCGATGAAAATGGAAAATGGAGAGATGGAACTTCCCGTTTAGATGCCTTAAACACCCAACCTTTCGGTTTTAGTGTTTATGCAAAACCATTTCTAAAAAGAGTAATTGAATATGGAAATGGAGAGACAAAAGTAGAATACGGCAGGTTAAATACAGAAAAAGGAACTTATGTGCACTGGCTGAATTGTGTAACGAGCATATCATACAATAGACATAAACAGGTAATGGAAGTGGAGTGTAACGAATGTACCTCGAAATTATTCGTTGATATGATCAAGTCCATTTGTAATATAAGCGAACAAGTTAAGAGTTTTATCAATCCAGAACAAATAAAAGCAATTGCGGAGTCAAATGAACCGATTTTGCTTTTATCTAACAACTAAAAAATCATGAGGTATGTATGTGTTTTTATCTGCTTTCTGTTATGGCTTATTTTTACGTTGCTATTATCATTCACTGTCATAGGATTGGTTATAAGCGTGAGTGATGAATGGCAGGAAATGGGTGATAAAATAATAGATAAACTTTAAAAATAATTGAGCATGAGTAAATATACAGCAAAACAAATTGCCGAGTCCGATGATCTGTTTGATAAGCAAATACATAAAGTCAGAAAGTTTTATTTGAGTCGTAATCCTGATAAAATGATGATGCTCGAAGAAAGAAAAGCTGTTATCAAAGAACGAAATAAAGGTCTTTCCCCAGAATATGATAAGGAATATTATTGCGGAACCTGCGGAGCTAAAGACGGTGCGGAGCATCCTAAAACCGGATATTGCTTTCACTGTGATACGGATAACTGGATTCCAAAAAATGACTAACAGCTAAAATAATCGAATTATGACAGCCGAGAAGTTTAAATCTATTTGTGAATATAAAGGAATAACTTGGAATGATCTTGTCCGTATTAGGATTATCAGGCCAAAGAAATTTTTAGGATTCTTTAGGCAATTAACAGGTATAACAATCGAAGGTGCATTCAATAGATGTTCTGCTTGTGTTGAAATAATGGCTAATGATGACAACGGTGTTTCAATGATGCACTATATTGATTACGAAGATATTATAGGAGTTGAATTAATTAAAAATTAAAAATAATTGAGTGAACAGTTTGCAAAAATCAGTACGAATGCGTTGTTAGGATTATCAACATCCGCCACATAAGAACCATCTAATCCCGTAAATATCGTGATGCGTTGGTAGTATGTGTACAGATAGCAAGCAGGCGCTGGGATAAAGCATTTGGCAAACATTCACTCTAAATAAGAAATAGTAGATATGAATACAGAATTTGAAAACATGGCTTTGCTGAATATAGAAGACTACAATGAGCTTAAAGCTAAAGCCGAAGCAACAGATGAGCAGATAAAGAAACAAGCCGAAGAAATGGCTAAGCCTGAAGTTGTCACATTGAAAGTGTGCTTTGATACATACGGATTATTATACAGGCCAAATACTTGTGTTGATGTTGAAATACCATTCTATGATGATGAAAAAATCAGAGATATGCTTAACAAAGCAAGTGCTGATATAATGAAATGGTGCGACAAAAATATGGTAAAATACAACAAAGAACTCAAAGAATCCAAATCTACAAAAAACATTGCGAAGGACTAAGAAAGCATATCGCAAATCTCGAAAGGCGCCTCTTAAAGCATGCATTGGCAAACGTTATTTTATCTATTATATCAGTTGCGGCTATAATTGCTCTTTTCACATTAATTCAAAACTAAATAGACATGGAACAAGAATATGCTATTCCTCTTTTTAAAGCTGGTGCAGAGTGGCGCATTAACAGCGTGTGGCATTCTATAACAGTAATTCCAGATTGCCACCGTTTTATTGTGTTTCTCCCTAAGAAATCAACAATAGGATCAAAGAATCCAATTATGGGTATATTGGAAGAGAACAAAACTTTTATATCCAGCCGTCCAGGATGTATTTTATACAGATTAGATGAAATGGAATCATGGGCTTATTTAGATGATCTATTACCTTAAAAACAGCATAAGCAATATGGAAAGCGAAAAGAAGAAAATATGTCCCAAATGCGGCTGCGAAGATGGGTCGGGGCAAAATAATATACATAGCATGAATCCAGAACATTTTTGTAAATGTCCTATACGGTCTATTATGGAACGAGATGGAGTTTGCTATTCTTGTGCGTTTTGGATCAGACTATATGAAGAGAATAAGAATAATCCCAATTGGTTGATTATAGATGGAGAATCATGGATAGCTAATCCGTTTGTTCCCAATACAAACAACAAAACACGAAGATTCATGGGTATGGGAGGAAGAATGATGGAGGCTATTTCAAATGATGGGAGAAAAATCATTTCCAATGATTGGTGGCATCAAGGGAAAATCCCAGAAGAATTTAAGGATTTAATACCTGATAATGCCAAATGGGTAAAAATGAGTTAAGAAGAAAATATGAAAGGTTATGACCGACAGAGAACTTCTTGAAGAAAACAATAAGATGTTAAAGGAAATTCTAAGTTTTGTGAGAAAAGTTGACTCTGTTGAATACAGGGATCATCATGACTTTATGGAATTTCTTAGAAATGTGGCAGCCGATATATGGGTAGAATATATGGAGCCTGAACAAAGAGGTAGATTGTTTAATTTAATAAATAAAAAAGAAATGAAAACAGTTTTTGATTTAAGCAGAGATGAGATTGTGTCATTGACATGCAAAGAGATATATCTGTATATAGACAAAGAGCTTGCTGGTAAAGGTATTCCAATTGAAGCTAAAAACTGGAATATAAAGAACGAAAAAGAAGTCGTGTATCCAAGAACTGGAGTTCCAGTATTTATGTTAAAAGATATCGGCATCGGTTTTAGAACCATAGAAGGTGTAACTGAGGTGGCTAATTTGCTTGTTAAATATAATGCATTTAAAATGGAATCAAAGTTTCTGATAGGATCGTATGAACAGTTTTGGATCATAGGGGAAAGTGTTTGCCCAGCCATTGCAGGAGAAGCTGGATATAGTAAGGAAGAGTTTGATAAGGTAAACAAGGAAAACAAAGATCCAGAATTGAAAAGTATAAATTCCTTCAATGATACTGTGAAAAAAGCCAATGAAATTAAAGACAGGGTATTGAAATACGTGGACAAGATAAAACGGGAGCGTTCATATAACAATGACCTGGTTGGTATCTTTGAAAGGTATAAAGATATAGCAGACGGTGATATGGAGGTAGCTATGAATTTTATTAAGGAGGCTTATCCATTCAATGAAGAAACAGAATCGTTTATCAGGAAAAAGTTTGACATGCCTATGCCGGACGAATCAAAAAAGTAGTAATTAAGCTAAATTAAATCATTTTGAATCTTTTTTATTATCAAAAGACATATCTTTGTCCAAAAAAACAAACAGAATGGAAGAAAAAGAGATAAAAGAAGCTATGATTGAAGCCCTGACGCACTTAGAGGGGTGTAAGTATTTCGTGGCCACGATAGTAAATAATCGAGAATAATACATAACTCATACAAATCATAACCAATTTGTATCGTATTATGCATAATAGCCAAAAGCTATTCCGATTATTAGCCTAAGTGTTGAAACAAACACTACGTTATTTAAGAATAGATAGTTACCTGCGGATGTTTGCCCAAGTCTGTAGCTCTAAGGTAAGTGATTAAACAGTTCTGGTATTCAGGAACAGTGTTGCTTACAAAAAAACCTCTTATAACATTGGCGATGGGTACTAACAGAGTTTCACTCTGACTTATGTTGAATAGACATTAAAAACGTTTGTAGATATGGTGTACGTACAGGACATAAATGGTAAACCTATGATGCCCACAACAAGGCATGGTAAGGTAAGACGACTGCTTAAAGACAAGAAGGCAGTCGTTGTGAACCTATGTCCGTTTACCATCAAATTAATGTACGTAACATCTGATTACAAACAGGAAATTGTGTTAGGCGTTGATGCTGGTACTAAACATGTTGGTTTATCGGCTACAACGAAAAGCAAAGAACTTTACAGCAGTGAAGTTATTCTTAGAAATGATATTGTAGATCTTTTGTCTACCAGAAGGGAGCTACGAAGATCAAGACGAAATAGATTGAGATATAGAAAACCTCGTTTTGATAATAGAATAAAAAGTAAGCGTCCGGGATGGGTAGCACCTTCGGTGAAATACAAAGTAGACGCCCATATTCATATTATTGACAATGTATGTTCTATATTACCAATATCTCGTATTGTTATCGAAGTAGCTCAATTTGATACTCAAAAGATTAACAATCCTAATATATCAGGTAAAGAATATCAGGAGGGTGATCAACTTGGATTTTGGAACGTTAGGGAATATGTTTTAGCAAGAGATGGACATAAATGCCAGTATTGTAAAGGAAAGTCAAAAGACCCAGTATTGAATGTTCATCATCTTGAGTCTCGAAAAACCGGAGGCGATTCCCCATCTAATCTTATTACCTTATGTGAAACTTGTCATAAAGAATACCATAAAGGTAATATAGATTTGAAGATCAAACGGGGATCGTCGCCTCGCGACGCAGCCGTAATGGGAATAATGAAATGGAGATTGTATGAAGAACTAAAATCTAAATACGACAACATTTCTATGACTTTCGGTTATGTTACAAAATACAATAGGATTAAACATGGTATTGAAAAATCTCATGTTTTCGATGCATTTGTTATTTCTAAAAACTTTGATGCTATAAGGTTAGGTTATTATTATAAAGTAAGATTAGTAAGAAGACATAATCGTCAGATCCATAAACAAAAGATTCCAAAAGGAGGGATAAAAAGACCAAATCAATCTCCTTTTGAAGTTTTTGGTTTCCGATTGTTTGATAGGGTTATGTTTGAAAACAGTTATTACTTTATATTTGCAAGGCGTAAAACCGGTAGTTTTAATATTCGAGATATTGATGGTAAAAAACAAAGAGATATTACATACAAGAAATTGAAATTATCAAGGTGTAAACGCTTTATGGTGCAAAAGGAAATGGATTGATTAATTTGAATAAAAATATAGACATGAATCGTTGGTTTGAAATCACAGTAAAAGCCGAGATTGATAATATCGAGAACGGCAAAAAAAAGAAAGTAACTGAAAAGTATTTGGTAGATGCCTTGTCTTATACAGAGGCAGAATCAAGATCTTTGGAGATTTTCAAGGATTTGTACAATTCTTTCGAGGTTGTAAAAATTAATCCTATTAAAGTGTCGGAAATCTTCTTCAACGGAGAAGCTGAGTACTGGTATAAGTGTAAGGTGAATTACATTACACTGGATGAAAAGAAAGGTAAAGAAAAGAAAACGCCATGCTATATGTATGTCCAGGCCGGCAATCCGAAAGACGCTGAGGCTGTGTTAACTAAAGGTATGCAGGGCACGTTAGGAGACTGGAATTGTGAGTCTATTGCAGAAACGAAAATCATTGAAGTGTTTAAATACGATCTGCAAAAAGGCGTAGAAAAATTGGGAGAAAAGAAAACTGATGAGTGATGTTATTTCCCGTGTAGCACTTGCGACGGCAATTGTATTATTGGTAGTGGCAAGTGCTACTTTACTGATAGTGATTAAGACAGAAGAGGTACCAAGATGGTTAATGAACTTACCATATACGTTGTCTTTAACGGCGTTATCCCTTTCAACTATATCGCTTATATCTAAATATATATCGCTTGTATTGAAATACAAAAAGTGGAAAAGAAATTATACGTCTGCGAAAAATGCGGACGAAAAGTGATGATAAGAAGTCATGGCTTATGCCAGGCTTGCAGGAGCAAAGAGTTGACTCCGAAGAAAAAAAACAGAATTACATCCATTAAAAACAGCAACAAGAAGAAAAAGTTAGAGAGCCCGGATTTATCCGGGTTTTTTCGTCTTATGCTGGAAGAGTTGAGTAGTATTCGGATGTCTATGACCGGTAAGGCTATTCATTTTCCTACAGTATGTAACGTATGTCACATACTTCCGAAAAGGATATATAAGTCGGTTGCTACTTGCAGGGATAATATAGTTTTCCTTCATGAATCGGAGCATACGGTATTCGACATGTATCTTGACCGGATGGAATTTGATAAACTTGAAACAGAATTTCCTTTTGTATGGAAGTATGCGGTAAAGAAGGTGCTGGATATGGAAAGCAGGGGAATGATTAAAGAAAGAGGTAGATTAATTATTGAAATAATTGACAGATATGAGAAAACTTTATAAAATAAGAATAGAAGCCGACAATGAAACTATCTTTTATGCTCACATACAAAGAGAGAGTTATGGTAAGGATATAGCTATCGCAGTGAAAGATAGAGATAAAGATGAAGTGGAAACGGTGTTACATTGTATTAAAGAAGAATTAATTAGAGGAAGATCATGAAAGATAAAATAAAAATATTGACAGATTTAGGGTTTATACCTATGGTGGAAGGAGAAGGAAATACGTTGTTTAGAATGAACGATGTTGTGATGTCGGTGTCAGATCCTAATCAAACACCAGAGCAATTAAAGAAAGAAGTTATGTCTTTGATAAAGAACAAGGATATGGCAGAAAGAAGCGGACAGGCTCCAGTGGTTAAAGAGCCGGCGCCTGAGCCAGAGCAGGCCCAGGGAGAAGAACCGGAAGCTCCGGCAGAGGAAGCAGATCCTAACCCTGGAGAAGAAGATTCGAATCCGTTTATAGAAAATCAGGAAACATTAGAGCCATTTTATATCTGCGATGAGTTGAAGAAGATTGAGACTCCTAAATTCGTAAGATTGACATTAGACGATAATCGTTTTTATGTAAGGAAGATGGATGATGGAACGGCCAAGATATATGCTTCAGTAACAACCTTAATCAAAGATGGATATGTCGATGATAAGACCGCACTTCAGGAATGGAAGCAAGAGATGAAGATGCTTGGTCGCAATCCGGAAGAGGTGGCGCAGTATGAAGCTGATAAGGGAACGATCATGCACTATCTGTACGGATTGTATCTAACAGGTAGAGATATGGTCTTAAATCGAAGCTTTGTGGTTAAGACAGTGCAAGAAGGTAAGCTGAAGATATCTAAGAAAAATCTTGATCGGTTCTTTAACAGTATTGATGATCTTGATGATATGATTGTCAGAATTATGAAGTTTGCCAAATTTTGTTCAGAGTATAAGGTTAAGCCGATGATGATTGAAAGAATATTGTCATTAGAAGACTATTTGGTAGCTACGCCGATAGATGCGATGGTTAAAATGACATTCAAATACAAAGAAGAAGGTTATTTTGGAGCCGTGTATCAAAGGGCCACAGGGCAGTTTAAGAAAGGTGATCCGAAGAAGGAGGTAAGAGAAGTGGAGAAGGAAGAAGTGGTTATTCTCGACTTTAAATCAGGGGGAATATGGGAATCATACGCATTTCAATTAGAAGCTGAAAGAAGAATGGTTAAAGCATGGTATGGGATTGATGCACGTATTATGAACTTTTCTCCAAAAAGCACGAGTAGCAAAGGATATACGCTGAAAGAATGGACAGAAGACAGTATAGCACTTGAAAAGGCGGACTGCGTGTTCCAGCAAGGGATGTTGAATCACATTAGAAAAGACAAGAGGTTTAAAGTGAGAAAAGGAGTATTGAATATCAACAAGCCGTACAATGAAGAGGATCATATTGTTGTATATGATATTGCTGAGGAAATGTCTAAAAGATTCATAATATGAGCGATATTGTTATTCCTAAAGGAGATTATGTGGAAATCGTAAAACCGATACATATCAATCCTTTTGGTTATTGTTTTATTAACATCAAAAGGGGTTCAAGATTAAGATTATCGGAAGATTTGAAAATAGGAGATAAGTATGCAATATACATACTCGTATCTTATGAGAAATATGGCAAGACCGTTAAAATGATAATGCCTATACTGGCCAGAAATACAAGAAGGGTATGAGAAGAAAGATTAGGAGAACAGGAGAGATAATAGACGTAATTACCTTTAGCGGTTCAACTATAAGGAGTGATTATGACAAAATACAGTTCTATGATAGTAATGGAAGTGTGATAAATGGGAGTTTAAATTATTATCTCGATACCCTTCCTGTGGATGATGAAAACAAAGACGTAGATTGGGAACAACGTAGATTCGATCTTGTTAAAGCCTATTCTATTGAGTTTATCAAAATGCAAGATAGAAAAGGAGAGATAGATTGCGGGGTATATATACCAGATGTGGTGTCATGGTCTATAACTATAGCAGATAGAATCATAGAAGCAATGAGAGGAGTTAAAAATGCTTGATTTCAGAAAATACGAAAACGTACCTCGGTTTCAACTTGACCGCAGGCCTGGCAGGAGCCGGCTGAAGCTAACCTGCCCAGCTTGTGGGAAAAGCCGGTGCCTCACCCCTTATATTGATGTGGCAACAGGTCAGGTTGTTGGAAACGAGTTCGGAAGATGTGATCATGAACGGACTTGCGGTTATGATAAACGACCAACTGGTAAGGATGTAGGAGACAAAGATCTTTGGATTTCAGGAAATAAATGCATAAGAGCTTATCGTCCTCCTGTAAATCCTGACGTTGTAAATTACATACCTTTTAGCGAGTTTGAGAGGACTGTAGTTCCAGACGATAGAAACACCGTATTTAGATTTTTATCGTCTCTATGGGGGAAAGAAAGGGTATCTGATGTGTTCAGAAGGTATCATGTCGGAACAATGGACTTATGGGGATGGAAGGGGTGTTGTATATTCTGGCAGATAGATAAGGACTTTGTATGTAGAACCGGCAAGATTATGGATTTTTACATAAAGACCGACAGCCAGGGGAATGAGATTGATGTAAAAAGAGTGAAGGAAAAAGACGGTGACAATGAGCGACCTCATGTCATGTTTTATCACTCGTTGCATGCAAGAGACTTCTTGTTTAGACAATGCCTGTTTGGAGAACATCTTCTAAGCCAGTATCCGGATAAGGTAGTTAATTTGGTGGAGTCAGAAAAGACGGCTATTATATGCGCCGTGAATAAACCAGATGAGTTGTTTGTAGCTACCGGTGGGTTGCAGAATTTAAGACCGGAAGTGATAGATGTTTTAAAAGATAGAAAGACTGTAGCTTTTCCGGACAAAGGACAAGCATTTGACACATGGAGTAAAAAGATAGATGGGATGATGATGAAGTCAAGGATAAAAGTATCGGACTATCTTCAAAATGTTGAAAATGTAGGAGACGGAGATGATGTGGCAGATTTGATAATTAATAATAAAGTAAAAGAAAAATATTATGAGCCTGGACGTTTATATTAAGAGCAAGAAGAAAGAAGAGGATCGTAAATGGGTTACAAACATCACCCACAACATGAACAAGATGGCACAAAAAATATTCGTATCAGAAAATAAAGAAACGCTGTACGATTATGTTTGGAGACCGGAAGAATTGGGTAGGGAAATAGATACCAAAGAGATGGCGAAGATACTCACAAAAGGTATATATATTATGATATCCAAGAGAAAGAGCCTTTTGAGATACGAACCAGAAAATGGATGGGGGTCTTATGATTCATTTCTTAAGTTTCTTATCGAATACAAAGAGGCATGTGAAGATAATCCAGGGTATGTAATTGAAGCAAGTAGATAACATGGAAAATTATAAAAACACTTTAGACGAGGTAGTGGTGATCGAATCATCACCAGAAACGTATTTTGTTTATGCTATTCGTAATGCTATTCGTATCTCTAAATGTGCGTATCCTACAGCCAAGAAAGTAATTTTCAAAAGAGAGGACGTAGAGGTGGAGATCTCGGAAATGGAAACTGAAAGCAGTTTGTATGAAAAGTTTAAAGAGAAACAAAAGGATAGAGTATGGAACTCAATGTGCGGCAACAACGGATTTTAAGAGGCGAAATTTGCCCTTATTGCGGAAGGGAAACTGAGCTGGTAAATGCCGATAAAATATATAGCAGAAAAGGCTTAGGGATGGTTATGATGTGTAAACCATGCAATGCTTATGTCGGTGTTCATGAATCAGGGCCGAATAAGGGAAAAGCTAAAGGCCGGCTTGCAGGACCATCACTGAGGTCTCTTAAGGTAAGAGTCCATGCCGAACTTGATAGACTATGGTCTACGCCGGAAGAACGGGAAAGGATGTATAAAGATTTATCCGAATTTCTATCTATACCAGAAGAATACACGCATATAGGTATGTTCGGCGAGAAGACGATGGGGAAAGTCTTTCAGTTCTGTCATATAAATAAAGAACGATCAGGTTCGAGGATAGAATGGCATAAACCTGGAGATAAGTGTCCTAATAAGAATAATCAAATAGTGTCAGGGAGTAGTGCATGCAGGGGATGTCCTGAGTATCTTCATGATGAGAAAGACGGATATGTTTGGTGTGATCCTGATATGAGCTACGGCAGGTTGAAATAGGGCGCGAATTGCCTATCTTTGTGCTATTATTAATCAAAAAAAATATAAGCACATGGGTAGATCGACAGAGTACTACAGGACTCATCCCGAAGCCAGGAAGAAAAAGGCTAAAAAAGACAAGGAGATAAATGCCAGACCGGAACAGAAAGCCAAACGCCGGGAACTTGGTCGTAAAAACTACGAAACGGACAAGAAGAAGGGCAAGGGCTGGAGGAAAGGCAAGGATTGTTCTCATACCAAGAACGGTCTTAGGTATAAATCAGTAAAAGCTAATAGGGGATCCAAGTCGGATACGAAAGGTGACAAAAATGCAAGAGGAGATAGCAAATAGGATAGATATAAGAAGGATATTCAAGACCTCTAAACAGGTTATGGAAGAGGCGTATGAGAATATCTTGAAATACAGGCGGGGAGAGCTTATCCCCGCTAAAACAGGATACGATTATATTGACGAGGCTTTGCTTGGAGGCATTTTCCCTCAGCATGCTATTGCCATAGGAGCCCGGCCATCTGTAGGTAAATCGTATGTGGCTCAAAAGATATTGGAAAATGTGATGAATCCGATGATTAACCCGCAAGCAGAAGATTATTTTCTTGTTAATTGCGAGTTCGAAATGAATCCTCAAGATCTTCTTCTTCGCAGAATGAGCCAGGATATGAAAAAGCGGGCTCCTGAAATATTAAGAAGGCAAGATTCTAATACAGTAGAAGAGATGAGGATGTTTGAAATCCTTCAAGGTGAAATCAGAAATAATATAATATACATCGACGCTCCGTGTACGGTAAAAGAGTTTGAGGCGGCTGTGTATCATATAGCTACCAGACACAAGGACAAACGTCTTATAATATTTAAAGTCGATCATATTGCTTTGATAAAAAGAATGGGGTTAGATCCTAAGTCGGCTATAGATGATTTGGTGGCGGTTATGAACGAAGCCAAATTAGTGTATAAAAACATATTTTTCCTCATCATATCCCAATTCAACAGAGAGATAGAAGGAAGGATAAAAAGCCCTCAAGAGCAGCCTCCGCGTCTTTCTGATTTTTACCAATCTGATACACTGGGTCAGTTATGTACGTTAATGATAGGTTTGCATAATCCTCGTCGGTACGGGCTGGATAAGTATATGATATTTGGGAAAGACTGGTATCAGACTCTTGATCGGTTTAAAACTGAAAACAAAACATCATTCAGAACAGCCGGACTGGTGTTTCATCATATACTGAAGGTAAGGCAAGTTAGTATGGAAGAGCTTACTAATACAATCCACCCAGAGATTCTGCCAGGGCATGGATGGATGTACGGGGAGGGAGGGACGAAGTTCGTGAATCCCAACCAGCCGCCGACGCCGCCCAAGCTCTATACTGTGGAAGACGTTACGGATAATCAAGAACAGTCAGTATATTAAAAAGGTAATAAAATTGAAATTTCAGGTAGTATCGTAATAGGTTTAAATAAAGGATGGAAACAAAAGATTAATCTTGGAAAGAAGATTAATCAAAAGTTTGTTGAAATACCTTTTCAAGACTTATAGACAAAATATCCTATAAATGTAAGTTGGTAGGTATCAGCTTTCAAATTAATGAAGAATCCTATACATCAAAGGTTGATCATTTAGCTTTTGAGAAATTAGGGAAACATGATGTTTACTTAGGCAAAAGAAAGAAACGTGGATTATTCCAAAGCTCAGTTGGAAAGTTGTTAAATGCGGATATCAATGGAGCTATTGGGATAGGTAGAAAAGTATTCGGTGATTCATTTGTAAACATGATAATCGATAGTGGGTTTGCGTTTAACCCGATTAGAGTAAACATTTTGTAATATAGATGTGAATTTAATGAATAAAATTTAAAATTTTAATAACGTGAGACTTACAGTAGAAGAAAACGAATACCTGATAAGTAAGTTCCTTTTGGTTCTTACTGAGTTTGCAGGAGATGAAAGAGAGATGTTTTTAATCAACTCCATACATGATAAGGCGGTGGCGGATATGAATTATCGTCTTCCGTCTTTAATAAGCAGAGAACGTAAAAGACGAGTCATTGAGCTCCTTAAAGAAGGAACCAGAATAATCAAGGACTTTTCCGGCTATGCAGGTGATATGGGTATGATTAACGAATACGATCGTTTAAAGAAAGAAATAGGAACCGTCCAAGACCAGCTTGGTGACGTAGAAGGTCAACTTCGGGCAGCAGGAGAAGTTATTAAAAAAGAACTTGATATGATTGCTGACCGAATCAAAGAAGACCTCCTCGACCGAGAGCTGGCTAAAAGTAATGCCGAGGCCGAAAGAAAAGCCAAAGTAGATCCGAGATACGAAGTAGCTTTAGGTGATTACAAGGAGATGCTGGAAGTGATTTTTGCAACCAGAAACAAGTATTCTACGGTAGATTCTGTACATGACGATCTTCGACAGTCGGTATCTACCGGTAGAAATTCGATTATCAAAGAAGGATACAACAGTTAAAAACAAGGAGGAAATATGGAAAAGAAGGAATTTAAAGTAGGAGAAGTATTTACTGCCGGACTTGTAAGATTAAAATGTGTGGAAGGTGATAAATGCGATAGGTGTATATTCGAAGATTACGATTCTTGTTCATGTACAGACATAATTATTGGTCCATGTGGACATGTTGATAGACAAGATAACAAGAATGTTATTTTTATTAAAGCTGATTAAGAATGTACATCAATTTCAGACAACTTGCAGCATCAGACATGACTCCTAATGATCTCGCTAATCTTCTTGCCATAAGACAGAAGGATGCGGTTATGATCGAAGCCATGCCGGAAGAAGATGCTGGTAGATATATAGAACTTGGCCTGGTTGAGAAATTAAAATCAGGTGTGATGAGATTAACCAACAAAGGAACGTCTTTTGTGAATTATATAGAGACACCGGAAATGACGGACGAGGTTCTGGAAACGTTGAAGATTATGATAGGAATGTACGAATCATATTCAAAAGACATAGGTGTCAGCAGAAAAGAAGCGGAATCCAGATTGTGTTGGTTTATGGGTAATACTTCATTTAAGAAAGAGGTCATACTTCAGGTAACGGAATCTTATATAACAGAGTCAGGAGATTATACAATGAGCTTATGTAACTTCATATGGAAACCGCCTTCTCAGGCTTTTTCAGTCCATATGAACCTTAAAAACTCAAAGCTCTTTGACTTAATAGCTGAAAAATTTAAGATCGCTACTGAGCCTTATTTGGAGCCTAAGAAGAATAAGGAAATGGATTGGTTGTTTGCCGTATCTAAATTGCCTACGCCGCCGGCTAAAGGAAATCCGGATTATTTGTTTACCGGAAGTTCGGAAACAGACAAAGAGAGGTTGAAAAACATAAAAACGTATTTATTTAACAAAATTATAAAGCAATGGAAAAAGTAAGAATTAGAAAGATAATAGAGGATATAATTATTACTCAGTTTCTTAATTCGGAAATGGATATAGTTCATGAAGAAGATGTGTCGTTTAAAGAACTTGGATTAGATTCTATTGATCGAATTGAGCTTGATGCGATGGTGGAACAAAAATTCAATATCGTTATTATTGATTATGATACAGAATCCATCAAAGATATGACTGATCTTGTTTACAAAATAATAACAGAAGGATATGGGAAATGATATAATTTTATGCATGGCTTTAATAGCGTCATTTGCTTTTGTTATACAGTTTTTATTGTCGATATTAGGATCTGATCTGGATACGGATATTGACATTGATAACGCTTCTGATTTAAGCATGTCTTTGTCGGACATCATATCATTCAAAGGCATAACACATTTTATTCTTGGATATAGCTGGACTACGTACTTTTCGGGTTCCCATTTAGTAGGGATCGTAATAGGGTCATTTTTCTTTATCGTTTTGTTTTACGTATATAAGTTACTTCTTAAGTTAAAACAAGAAATGGTGTACGAATGTCCGGAAGATTTAAATGGCAGAGAGGCGGAGATAGTATTTAGATCAGGTAAGAATCATTATATGGTAAATATTTCGAAAAATGGAAGACAGGAACAGATGAGAGTGAGGTGCTTGTCTGGAAAAAATTACAAAAACGGTGACAAGGTGAATATAAAATACGAAGAAGGAGAATTAAGTATCTAATTTTTTTTATCAACAATTAAATTTTAAAAGTTATGACAACAATCATGCACGTGTCAGCTATTTTAGCTGTAGTGATTATTTTGACAATCATCGGAGTCTTATCAAGGTATCGTAGATGTAAGCCTAATCAAGTCTTGGTCGTTTATGGTAAGACAGGTGGGGAAAAGAAATCGGCGAAATTATATCATGGTGGAGCGGCATTCGTCTTGCCTATTATTCAAAGCTATGATATTTTGTCTATGGAGCCTATGCAAATAGATTGTGGGCTCACCGGTGCTTTGTCGTCTCAAAATATCAGAGTGGATGTACCTACTACTATTACAGTAGCAATCAGCACAAATCCTGAAATTATGCAGAATGCAGCAGAAAGGCTTTTGGGGATGGATACTGAATCTACTGAAAATCTTATTACGGATATTGTTTATGGCCAAATGCGTTTGATCATTGCTGAAATGACGATTGAAAAACTTAATTCTGACAGGGATGAGTTTTTGGATAAGGCAAGAAAAAACATTGATAACGAACTTAATAAGTTAGGCCTTTACCTCCTAAATATCAACATCAGTGACATCAGAGACGAAGCCGGCTATATCATGAATCTTGGCAAAGAAGCTGAAAGTAAGGCCCTGAACGAAGCACAGGCTAATATCGAAGAACAGGAAAAGCTGGGTGCTATTAAGATTGCTGTACAGCAAAAGGAAAAAGAAACGGCTGTAGCTAATACCCAAAAAGAGCAAGAGATTCAAATTGCCTATACTGAAAAAGAAAAGGAAACGGTAGTAGCTGAAACAAAGAAAGAAAAAGAAGTAGCTTTGGCTTTAACCGATAAAGAAAAACAGATCGGTGTAGCTCAAGCCGATAGAGATAGGGCTGCGGTTATTGCAAAGACTTTGGCTGATAAGGAATCAGCGATCGCAAAATCTAAGGCAGAACTTGAAGTAAACAAAGCTGAAGCCGAAAGAATGGAAGAAGTCGGGAAGAATAAAGCTGAAGCTGATAAACAGGCAGCTATGGCAATACAAGACTCTGAAGCTCAGATTAAGAAAGCTGAGGCTGAGAAAAATGCTTCTATAGGCTACAACAATGCCCAGAAAGAGGTTGCTGTATCAGAATCAGAGCTACAGGTTATCAAAGCTCAATCAGAAAAGAAAGCCGGAGAAGAGAGAGTTAAATCGGAAGCGGCTGTGAAAACGGCAAAAGAGCTTGCTGATAAAGAAGTGGAAGAAGCTAAAGCTAAGAAGGTTCAAGCTGCGCTTAAAGCTGAAAAGATTGTGCCGGCTGAAATTCAGAAGCAGGAGGCTATGTTGCAAGCTGATGCTGAAGCTGAGAAGATCAAACGCCGGGCTAATGCCGAAGCAGCAGCACATTTGGCAAAAGCAGAAGCGGAAGCAAAAGCTATTCAGATGAAGCTGGAGGCAGAAGCCGAAGGTAAGAAAAAGTCGTTGATGGCAGAAGCCGACGGATTTAAGGCTATGGTGGAAGCAGCAGAATCCAATCCTCAGATAGCCATCCAGTACAAGATGGTTAATCAGTGGAAAGAAATTGCTGGAGAACAGGTTAAGGCGTTCGAGCACATTAACCTCGGAAATATCACGGTATTTGACGGCGGTCAGAACAGTACCGGTAATTTCCTTAACAATGTTGTTAAGACCGTCGCTCCGGCATTGGGAGTCATTGATCAGCTTCCGATTGCAGATACTTTAAAGAAGCTAAAAGGAGATGACAAAAAATAAATACAATGACCCAAGGTTACACTTGGGCCTAATTGAAGAAATAAAAGCAGCATTCATAGATTTCCTGCCGGCAGGAACAGTGCTTTACTAATTACGATATTTTTAACATGGATTTTGGACAAGATTTAGAACCAGAAGAACTGACCAAGCATTATGATCAGTGTTATAACCCCAAATAGTATTAACCCAATATAATTCTATTATAAAAGTTTAATACATCTCTTTCAGAGATCGGGTTATTAGCCTAAGCCTTGAAACAGAGGCTACGTTATTTGAGAATAAATAGTTACCAAGGAATGTTTATCCAAGTTTCTTGCTCTAAGGATGGTGATTAAACAGGAGTAGTGTATTTGACGAAACAGTGTTGCCATTATATAAAACCTCTTATAACATTGGCGATGGGTACTTACAGGAGAAATCATGACTTATCCCTAACGGGATTTACATCTACCAAGGAGACCGGAAGGTCTCCGAGGGGATGTATTAAAACATATGAATAGCTTTAAATATATTTAATAGAATATGAGATATGGAATTGATTTTGAAACAGAAGAAGAGGAGGATGAAGAGTATGACTGACGAGGAATTTGTATTGGATAATAAGAAAAAGATTATAGTAAGAAAAAGAATATCTTATTTAAACAAAGGGGATAAAGTGTGGATTGTGTCTTCCGACGGGTATCTGCTACACACGGACGTGGTTAGAGCCGAACGCGGACGGTCTTATGTGGATATAGACGGTATCCTGTATTGGAAGCGAGGATTAGATGGCAAGCATCGTAATCGTAATAACTACATGCAGTTTGCCATGACACCAGAAGACGGTAAGAAGTATGTCGTATATTACCCGGAAGGATTTAAAGACAATGACTTATGATAGTTCCGGAAACGCATTTGCTATATAAGGAGTTTAATGGTGTGAAACGTCTTGCCATATCTTATTCCCAGATAGACACGTTTCTTACTTGTCCAATGAAATGGTATAAAACTTATGTGGAGGGCAAAAGGTCTACGGAAAAACAAGAAGCTACGTCTTATGGTACGGTTATTCATAAGACACTGGAATACTTCTTCAAGAACGGAAGACAGCCTTCTGGCAAAGACCTGGGGGAAGCTATAAGTTACTATGCTTACCAAGAAGATATACCTTGGCAATCACCGGAAAATATGATGATGGCCATGAAACAATCTGGGGAGCTTCTTGCTTGGATTGTGGATCTGTTTAAAAAAGACGGCAATAGGTTTATGATAGCTGATAGTGATCTTAATCCCTGTGAGAAACTTATCAGACACGGCGCTATGGTTGGAGTCGAAGAAGATTTTGTGCTGCCGTACCGTCTTCCTAAGCCTGTTGATATAAATGGGACCGTTCATACTCATGTGTACATAGTAGGATCGGTAGACCTTCATCTGGCTATAAAAAGCAAGAACGTAGTTCACCATTATGTCATAGATTGGAAATCAGGTAATAAGGTTTTTGATTCTAAGAAGTTGGAAACAAATTTACAGCATCCTATATATTCATTTTACATCTATAGAAGATATGGCGGAGTTCTGCCAGATATGAACATCTATTTCTTTACCAGGACCAGACAGTACCAAAAGGTTAAGGTAGATGAGGAACGTAAAACAAAATCTATAGAGATGCTAAATGACACTTTGTCTAAAATGTATGATTTTGAAGATAATAGTGTAAAATCATTTCAAGCGTACATCCAGGGAGCAGAAGGAGCCAGGTATAGCAAGCGGCGTGCCACCCTAAGCCAGCCTGTTTCGCAAAACAAGCTACCCTGCCCGTCAGCACTGTGTTATTATTGTGACTTTGGATTACATAACAAAAACGAATGCCCTTTCTCTTCAGATTGGGATCCGTCTAAAAAGATAAAGCGATGAAATACGAGGACGTTCAAAAGTTAAGAACAAAATACCGGCAAGATCCGGAAGTCATATATCTTGAAGAGATGAGGAACGTGGCGGTACGGTGCGGAAATTTTAAAAAGGCGTTTGAGTTCCAGGAGAAACTTGAAGCTATTTGGTTTAACTACTTAAAAGAAATCCAATGAAAGAAGCATTGATAGCAAGAGCAGCGGTCTTTTTATTATCATACCTGTTTGTAACGGCTCTTATAAAAATAAGCAGGTCGATATATCGGTCTAAGATGAAGAAGAAAACCGACAAGATAAAAGTCGGTCAAAGATACGAATACAAAGGTTACTTCATGGATCCATTTGAAAGAGGCAAGCATGTGATTAAGATATTAGACATAAAGGAAGGGTACGCTCTGTACGAGTACGGAAAAAGCCCAACTTTATTATTTTCTATGGAGCTTGAAGATATTGTTAAAAGATATATTTTAATAACTAATTAAAAAAAAATGTCATGGAAAAGATTGAAATCAAAAAAGCGAAAAGTATCAAGGAAAGACTGGATGACTTCTACAAAAACAAGGGGAAGGAGTTATGGCTTTATAGTGGTCATTACGAAGATAATAATCTAACTATAAAAGTTGAAAAATTGACTGTATTGTGTGAAACAGAAGCTGAGTATTGCGCTTTATCCGAGGCGGATGATAAAGATTTTATTCCTGTAGCTAAAGAGCCGGAGTTTGATTATTGTTGCGCATACACGATAGGAGATGCAAATACTATATCGTATCCCGATTATGTAGAATGTAATATATGCTTGGATGAAGACGATATAGAAATAGCAAGAAAAATAATGGTAAAAGAAATAAGATTTTACGCACAAAATTATAATATTGATTGCAGTGGGCTTTGAACTTAGACCTTACCAAAAAGAGGCCGTAGATGCCGGGCTTAAGTTTCTTACAGGGAGGTCAAGAAAGCCCGGCATAATAGTAGCTCCATGTGGATGTGGAAAGAGCCTCCTGATATCCAAGATAGCGCATGAGATTAATAGACCGACATTAGTGTTGCAACCTTCAAAAGAGATTCTGGAACAAAATTATGCAAAAGCTATATCGTTCGGTTCTGAGCCTACTATATATTCTGCTTCATGTGGCGTAAAGGAGCTGTCAGCTATGACTTATGCTACATTGAAAAGTATCAAGAAGGATATAGCGAGGTTGAAGGATATAGGGATAGATACCTTATTGATAGACGAATGTCATTCAGGATATTCCCCAGAAGAAGGTTCTGAATTTATGGAGTTTATGAACGAGTTCCCAGAGGCGAAGGTACTAGGCTTCACTGCCACGCCCTGCCGCCTCCGGACCTACAGTTCTATGCTGGAAGGGAACTACAGCAAACTTAATATGCTGACGAAAGACGAGCATAATTTCTTTAAGAAGATAGTTCACGTAACACAAATACAAGAACTAACCTCTCAAGGGTTTTGGTGTCCACTTAAGTACGAACGATGGTCGTTTGATGAATCGGCTCTGATGTTAAACAGTACCGGAGCCGAATACACCAACGAATCTATTAAAGAAAGTATTGTACGAAATGGCTTAAACAACTCCATATACAAACGCCTTCTTCAGCTTATGAACGAGAGGAAGGCTATTTTGGTATGTATGGATTCTATTGAATCATGTAATAGAATATCAGAGTTCATGAATGCCAGGATGGGAGCCATAACCGGTGTCGTAACATCGCTAACAACCAAAAAGAAAAGAGAGCAAATCATATCCGATTTCAAAGAAGGTAAGTTAAAGGTCGTGTTTAATTATTCAACGCTTGCTACCGGATTTGATTTTCCTGAACTTGATTGTGTGATGTTTGGTCGCCCAACTTTCTCATATTCAACTTATTACCAAATATTAGGCCGCGCCGTCCGCATCCATCCTGACAAGAAAGAGGCGCTGATAGTTGATTGCTGCGACAACATGAGGCGTTTCGGCCGGATAGAAGACTTGACAATCGAACAATTCCCTTCTAAGGGCTGGTGTATGTTTGCCGGCGATCAACTTCTGTCCAATATAAGGATGGGAGATATTATTACCAAAGACGAAATACTTCGCCGGGCAGCTTCTCTTAAATCCGTAAATGGAGATGGTAGGAGAGAGGACGATCTTGACAGCATAATAATGTGGTTTGGAAAATATGAAGGAATTAGATTCAAAGACATACCGGTGTCGTATTTTAGGTTCTTGGCTGAGAATATGGCAGTAAAACAGGGAGATAGGAAAGAAAAGATTATCGAATATTATAATAGGATAAAAGCATGAACAGCAAAAGACGTAAGAAAATAGAGGATATTATTTCCAATTTGGAAAAGCATAAAACAGATCTTGAGTTTATCAAATCAAAGCTGTCAGAGGTCAGGCATAATCTGGATTCAGCCAAGGATGATGTTGATATGATTTTAGACGAGGAGACAGAAGCAAGAGACAATATGCCGGAGTCGTTACAAGATACAGAAAGATATTATCAATCAGATGAGGCTGTAGCTAATATGGAGGCGGTTGTTGATGATATGGAAAGTATTGTAGGGGATTTAGAGAATGCGGTTTCAACCATTGATGATAAAATCGATGAGATAGAAACTGATATTATAGGAAATTTAGAGGCAGCCATAGGCGCATAATATAAAAATACAACCATAAAATTTAACACAATATTTTTGTATCGTATTATTTTTTTTTATGTGTTATATTTTATGAAAACAAATGTTACAATGGTATCAAAAGACCGAGAATTATTTGGCGTAATAATTAAGCAGGACACTAAAACTTCGTTTATGTCCTTAACAGACCTTCAGGAAGCCTATACGAAGAAGAGGGTTGAGATGGGGTGGAATGAAAAGAGAATAGAAAATATCCTATCTAATAAGGAGAGTGCGGAACGTGTTTACTATATCCTTGAAAAACAAGGATATAAGATAGAATCAGGATTTCCTGGTTTTATACAATCTGTTGAAAAAGAGTCACTTATAAAAGTGATGAAAAAAATGGGAGCTTATAAGACAATGGGTAGAGGAGAGAATAGGAGAACTATGTGTAATCCATATATATGGGTGCTTGTAGCTATGGAACTAAACCCTATGTTGTATGCTGAGGTTGTTACGTGGTTAACAGATAAGCTTATCTTAAACCGAATAGAGGCAGGTGATAAATACAATGTCTTATCAAGAGCTATATCAAGATTTCCGGATGCCGATTACTCCAAGATGGCTAAAGGTTTAAATTGGATTGTATTTAATGAGCATGAAAGCATGATAAGAAATAGGGCTACACAGGAGCAGTTGAAAGAACTTGAAACCCTACAGTCTAATCTTGCATTCTGCATAGAGATGGGAACCATCTCTTCTTTCTCTAATTTAATGAACATGATGAGGTCTATATATGTAAAGAAATGGGGAGAAGAGGCTGTAACTTCTAAAAACGTAAAATAATATGGGAGTAAAAGAAATAAGAGAACTACTTAGACTCTACAATCTCGAACATAGTGTCGTCCAGAACAAAAACTCTGGGCGGTATTCTATTATTCTCCATAACAACATCATAGGAACGAACGTGGATGGAGAGAAGGTAGTTGTGTTCAGAACCATTCCGGATGGAAGCAATACGTTCTCTATGGAGCGAAATAGATTCTATGAGGGGTTTGTAGAGGCTTTTGATGACGATAAGGCGATTGAAGCCGTAAGACAGTATTTTGAGAAAAACAGAAATGATAGGGTATAAGACGAAGATGGATTATATTACTATCGAAATGAGGTAAAACAACGATAAAACAATGGAAAAGATGGATGATAATACTAAAAATATCCTTTATCCAAAAGGATCTATTTTTCGCATATTGAAAGATGATATAATCAGTGCCGAATTTAAAGTCGCCAAAGGAGCTATAGCGGAGGCAGTATCAGACATAGAAGTAAATGATAAATATGCTGAGGTTTGTTGCAATGGGGAGACGTTCGTTATAGAAACGGATATTATGGGTATTATTCTTACCAAAGACCCCATAGAAAACAAATCGGTGAAAAATGACATCATAGACGACAAACTACGATGGGATTTACTTCCTATGGAAGAGATTGAAGACATTGTAAGAGTCTATCATGCTGGCGCAAAGAAGTACGGACCTAACAATTGGCAGAATCTTGATAACGGCTTTGAACGGTATCGTGCTGCGGCTGCCAGACACCTAATGGAATACATGAAAGGAGAAAGAATAGATTCAGATACAGGGTGTTTTCATCTTGCACAATGTGCGTGGAACTGTATAGCTATGCTATGGTATGATAAGCACGGGAAAGGGTTAATACCATTAAATAAGGAGGAAAAGAAATGACAAAAGAACAAATGATTCAACTGTTAGACACAGAGCTTGATGCAATGAACAAACACAGAAGTAATATTGAAAGAATTAAAAAGGAATATTTCGATTCTGTTTATGGATTCAAGAAGGGGGATAAAGTGAACGTTCTTTACAAACGTTCGAAAGCACCTCTTGTTGGTTTCTTCAAGAGCGTTCAAATCATGAATACTGGAACAGTTATATTTACAATCCAGGAAGTTAATAAAGAAGGAAGACCTGGAAGAGGATCTTATTTGGTGTATGAAGGCGATTTAAGTGAAATCAAAAAAGTAGAATAACATGATCAGAGCAAGATTTTATATTAGAAAAGACGACTGCGATAACGATTACCGTCCGGTCAAATGGCCTATAAAATATCCATATTGGTGTAGTGCAGAATCCAGTAATTCATTTGTATTGGTGGCGTATGCTGAAGATGAAGACAGCATAAAAGAACTGTGGCCGGAGGCGTATGATATTAATGTCTTAGAGAAAGATACCGAAATTAGATTCACATTAAGATTCCCTAAGCCGGAATGGTATGAATTGTACGAAAGGGAATTAGAAGAATGTGATAGATTTATATGGGTTACGGATGCGTGCCTGAGAGACGGTATAATAAGAAAAGTAAAAGCTAAAATAGAAGAGTATGGTGGTCTTTTGTTAGCCGACATCCCTGATAGGTTCACTCCTTATGAAATAGGAATGGATGCTTTTGAGAGCAAAGAAGAAGCTTTAAAACATGCAGAGGAACGGAGAGCGCACCTGATCGAATCTATTAAGAAACAATTGAATAAACTTGAAAATCTAAAATTTGAATGCGATGATTAATTACGCGGCAAAAGCCAGAAGAGCTTATTTGATAAACAATTTCGATAAGATTCTTAACAGTCTTAACACGCTTCATTCGACGGTTGAGACCATGACATTATTTGTAAACGACCAGGCTTATAATTACATTCTTAAGCTAAAGGAGGTAATTAAAACCAGTCCTATGTATAAGCACAATATCAAGCGTCTTTTAAATGAGATGGACAAAGAGATAAAAAGATACAATGCCTCTATATATTACATAAACAAAGAACGTAGTGAGGTTATTGCTGATATAACACAAGCGATGGAAGATTGTCTCATGCCATACATAGACGACCTGGCCGGCGCTATAAGGGCAGCCGTGTGGTCGAAGGGCGTGTCCGAGGAGCGGACGGAAGCGGCGGTACTGTCCCTAATCGTATCCTCCTTGGCCACGACATCAGGCAGACTTATTTCAGGTGGATATCAGATCATGAAAGAAATGGGTGGAGGCTTGGGTGGTAATCCATTTACGTTTATGAGCATTGATAAAATAAGACACTTATCTACATCATTATCTGATGCTATTACCGGTGGAGAAATAGCTCTTGAGGAAAAAGAAGCCAATGACATAACTAAGGCAATGGATGTTTTTATTGAGAAAATGTCTGATTCGGATATTGTTGATAAGGTGATCAGCATACTCGAAGAGGCAGAATCTAAAAATAAGGAGGAGCGATCGTGAATTATTTGGATGGGTATGTAGAAGAAGTTCTTTCTGAGCCGTACTATGATGATTATGGCTCTGGAATTTTTAGGTGGTGGGTGGAAGTATCTTACATTTGTGAAGGTACAGAATCAACTACTATCTTAATGTTTGATACGAGAGAAGAAGCAGAGGCAGTAAAACCAGGTTATAAATTTTTATGTTGAAAATAACATGAGGTATTTTGTTTTATTGATGGCACTTGTGTTATCATCATGTTCGCATGATGATAGTCAGGTTAATAACGGATGGGTTATATATGATTTACGTCCTTTACAGGGTGGGCGTGTGATGTATTATGGTGAAGACGGAGGATTTTCAATATTTAACAGTAATAGACTTATAAAATTCGTTGGATACCAAGGGGAATACAATATAGGAGATTCTATTAAGATCATAAAAGTGAAACAATATGGAAAATAATTTAAAACTCGTATGTCCAAAATGTGGCACTCCTCACCAGCCTCATTCTCCGCACACGATGGATGCAGATGGATTTGAAAGGTGTGAGATAAGAACTGTCATGGAAGACAGGGGGTGGTGCTACGAATGCTCTTTTTGGCAAAATATGTACGACAAGCACAAAGACGATCCAGGATGGGTTAGGATAGACGGTGAAAGCTGGGTGCTTAAGCCTATGGTGGAAAACGTACCGAGCGGATGGAACAGCCTTGGATGCGGTGGAAGAAAAATGTATATCAATATCGAAGGGAAAGGCATTGTTGTATCAAATAACTGCTGGTGCCAAGGTGATGTTTCGGATGCATTTAAGGATCTGATGCCTGATAATGCCACTTGGGCTACGAAGGAGGAATTTGACAAAGCTCCTGTAGTAGGATATATTATAGAAGGTATTGGTTTAGTTTTCACAGATAGGGAAGGTCATAAAGCTAATGCTTAGGAATCTATTTCATGTTCCTATTAGAATATTTGAAAGGAAATTAACTAATGGGGAAATAGAATATTGGTGCCAATATCAAAACATTTTTGGGAAATGGAAAAACAGAATAAAATATAATATGTTTGGCGTGTCGTATTATGCTGTTTTTTATTCATTCGAAGATGCGTATGAATTTAATTATGGTGAGAAAGAAGAAGGAAAGGTAAAGGTAGTGGACTCTTGTTACAAGAGAAGATGGTAACTACAATAATCCCCGGCCATACAATAGGTGTACGGTTGGGGATTATTGTAATATATGATTAATAACCGTCTTATCTTATACTAATACATTTTAGTACTATTTTTATATCTTTTATTATAATTATACATAGGTGTCAATAGGAACAAAGCTGCCACCTGTACTTATCTTATATATTGAATGAATAATGTGAGTACTTGGACTTAATTTCAGTTGAGGTACTTGATTGGGTCCTTTTGTAATAAAGAAATAATAAAAAACGTCTCCAATCGTAAACTGTAACATAATATCACCTGTTACCGATCCTTCATTAAAGTAAGCCTGGACATATTGTCCAGAATTTGATATCGTACAATTTATAGGATTACCGCCCATCGTACATACCTTGCTATTATTAATTTCATCTAAAACATAGGAAGCCGTCATAGTTAATCCATCATATCGGGATCTACAACCAAGAATAGGTGCAGGATTTCGCCATGTGGTTGTAGGGGCCGAAATCGAACAAGCAAAAACAGAGATCTTGCCGCCAGCAACTGTATTAATATTTTCAAATCTTCTTCTCATATTCCTTTTAAGTAAGTATCAGGTGCAACAAAATTACTTATTGTCTCTATTATATGTATAGTATCTATAAAATATTTATCAATATCCATAGAAAGCTGAGGACGAAGATCTGAATCGTTTGTCTTATCTGTTATATAGAAATAGTACAGAACATCCTCCAGATAAAATGTAAGATAAATATCCCCTGTGACATTTCCATTATTGAAATAGCAATTGATGCCGGAACCAGATGGAGTCATATGGCGATCTATACTCTGGGTATCTCCCATAGTACACACGTAATTGGAACTGGCAATATCAACCGCATATTTTCCAACATTTATACCACCACTTTCCCTCGATCTCGTGGTAAGTATATGAACGGCATTTTTCCAAGTGGAAAGAGGTGCAGATATACCAACAGCGAAAACGGGAATTATCGTCTGAAATAAATCATATGACAAAAACCTTCTTCTCATTATTTTATTTTTTTTTGCAAGATAGCATTTTTTTTCATAACAAAAGAAACCGGTTCCCTATCATCTCTGACTGAGAACCGGTAAGAAAACAATTTCAGAAAAAATTAAACCTACATAATCTTTCAAGTAAGAACAAAAAAACGTACAATCTACTCTTTGACGATGCTAATATAACATATTGGAATCATACAAAAACAATGCAAGTCCGATATTCTTCGTCTATTTGTAACTAACGTCATCGTCTCCTTCCGAATCAGGAGTAGCGCCGATGAAGAACATCATTGACTTGTTGTTTGTCTGCTGCCACCAATTATAGGCGCGCGCTACGTCTTCCGGCGTCTTGATATTATACCATTGTTTGATAAACGTCTGTTTGGCGAGTTGCCTAAATAGCTTAGACTCTCCTTTGTATGTACCGGATGTTACTTTATCAAGTGAATAATTCCTAAGATCGGTAAGATCCTTCAGCTTCCTTCCCATAACAAACGGGTCGTTAATGATATCTACAACGTTAAGCTCCATAATAAACGGCATCTGTGAAGCTATTTCGTTTATGGTTCTGAATCCAACGTAAGATCCAAATTGAGTAAGCCAACTTTCTTCGTTTTCATTATCATCACGCCATCCGGCAAGAAGCATGGATACGGCTTGCATGATAAGGAACGTGCCGGCATAGACACTGAGGCGTTTGAGATTAGTTTTCTCTACCTCATTCATATTGTCTTTATTTTCGTTCCAGGCATCCATGATGTTTTTCATACCAGACTCGGAAGCCAGGCTAAATGTTTTGGCTATCATATTCTTTAACGTAATTGACAACCCTTCCTCTTCTTGCATTGTTTGGAAATTGAAGCCACGTCTTTTCCACAGACGTTGAGCCGCCAGCACCAACCATCCTCGGTGGGCGGTCATGAACCTGGCTATCCAGTTGCGCGATGCGGCAGTTCGGTTTTCTTCATTCAAAGATCCGTTACATATCTGCGACAAGCTACGGACTTGATTCCTGGTTATAGCCATCTGGGTTTCAACTTCCTCAACAGTAACACCCGATCCCGGCTTTACAACCACCTTTCCATCCACGACGTCTACCATACTCCATAAAGTACGATCTTTTAATGCATTCCATTCTCTTTTTATGGTACTCTGTTCTTTATTGCGTTCTTTTTCCATCTTGAAATCTTGGAACGTGTAGAACCGACCTTTGTAATAACGAACATTGTCCATAGTAGCAATCATAACCTGCGGATCAAGAGGGTAGTTCAGGATTTCCATAAAAGCATACATAGGTGAACGCATTAAGGTCCTGGCCACTCTATTGTATCCGGCACCATACATACGATTTCGGATATTGAATATCCCCATTCTCTCACCTATGACATATAATTTGCTTTTCCTATCTATGTCTCCGGTTTCTGCTATACAAGATGGAGCAAGGCGTGAAAATTCAGCCGATGCGTATTTAAGGGAATCTTTACTTATATACTGTCCTACGGCAGATTCCATGATGAGGTTGATATGACCTGTTAAGGCGCCGGTAGCTGCCACAAACGGGGACAGTGCCAAGTTCATGACCGACATAAATCTTTCAACAGCCATCATAATTCTTGTAAGGTCTACCGTATATCCTCCGATGTTCACCGTAAGTTTTTTGGTGTTCATCCTAATGCCATAATAATGATCGTTGAAGAAGTCCCTGAACATCTGATATGCTTGGGTTGCTTCAGCCTTTTTACCACCTTCAAATTGTTTATTCAGTAACATCTGCTCCAGTCCTTGAGCGAGCTCTATAGACTTCTGCTTTTCGTTGTATAACGATGACTGCATCATAAGCATCGAATAAGAGTAGCCAAAATCGTGAGATACATCATCTTGGTTCTCCAATTCATATATGTAGTATTTAGGTATAGACCTAAGTCTGTCTTCCGGATCATACACTTCTCCTTGCCTGGTTTTACCGTATAAAGAATCGTCTACTCTGTCCAGGCACAGATCTGATACAAAATTACGAACCGTATTTTTGAAGTTAATACCCAATCCTTCTATACGTTCTATATCTTGTTTTGATATCTGTGGAATAGCATACAGGTTCGGGCTCTGCTCTTTGTATAGATCAAGGGATTGTCTTTTTATTTCCTTGAGTTTTTGAATCATATTCCACTGCTCTACGTTTTTAGTAGCAACTTCATTACCGTCAGCATCATACTTGATACCAAAGTCATTGAAATAAGATTCATCACGATACAGGCTTTTCTTAGGCATTCGATGACCATACCCATGATCTTTTACATAATCAGGATTACGGCCGTTATTTTCGGCTTCAGATTCAGCCACCCATGCCCTTGCAGGATCGAAAGACAGGTACGATATGTTCATGCCATAATCTTGGGTGGATGTACCGTTTTGCACGTCCTTAACCATCTGCGCCACATCTATCTCACCTCGACCTATTTTGTCGATCATAGCCGCATATCCGGTAGGCGCCATGCGTTTATAGTAGGAAAAGACCTGGCCCCTGGCAAATTCATTAACAATAGCATTAGCTTCTTCTACACCCTCTTCTCTTGTATTATTTAAAAACAAGCTGGCCATCTTAGCATTAACAGCATTCCTGAAATCTCTACCGTCTAATTCTTTGCTTATACCAAGCTTTTCTGACAGGTAGTTGGTTTCAGATACGGTAAACAGATATCGGTTATCAGCAGCCTTAAACAGCTTATCCCTTAAAGCCTGAATCCTTTTTGCTTTCTTCGCCGTAGTATGACGTTGTACGAACTTCCATTCCACTTCCTTGGAGTCAGCAAGAGCATTTAAATAAGACTGATTTACTTCGTTTTCAGCCTTACTGCTTTTAGTAAGGTACTTATCAATATCTTCAAGACCCACCATCTTAGCATAATCTATTAAAATAGCGTAGTCGGTTTCAATAGCTTCAGATGCAGCCCTAAAAGCATCTCTTTCAGATGAGGTAAATGTCGCTTCGTTAATTTCTCCGATATCAGCCACATCTCGGTTGTTTCCGATTATTTCCTTGATAATGGCCTTATTTTTTTCTATATCTTTCACAATCGAATCCACGTCAGTCGCATCTCTATCACTTGTCGTAGAACTAATGATATCATGCGCCATTTTAAGATACGAAGCCTTGTTATTTGATTCGGTACGCGCCGACTGTTCCGATTCTACTTCATTCCAAAACCGATCATTGAACGACAGGTGACCTCCCAACATAAGTGTCTTCAGCGCAGCTTCTCCTCCCGACTCGCTCTGAATCGTTCTTAATTTTTGCAAAAACGATTCTGATACGGCATTGGTAACATTATTTGATTCCTTTCTCCATACTTCATTTATAGCTTGTATTTCTTTAGCCATCTTAAGTTGGTCGCCAGTTTTTTCCACTCTCCTGGTTCCTACATATATGTATTCTGAAGCTGCTTCCTTACGTTGTTTACGAAGCAGTCCTTCTTCTTCGTAATTGCTGCTTTTAAAATAGGCAACCTCATCAAAATTACCACCGCTATCAATAAAAGGCTGCCTCAATATCCGTTTTTGCCTGGATAGAGCATTAAGGTATTCTTTGGTTGTTTGAGAAACCGGATGCCCTAATTCTTCTTCAGCCTTTTTGTATATGGATTCCATTCTTGTGGCATAACTTTCGCTAAATTCCAGTTCCGAATTTTCAGCATCCCACTTTTCCATCTGTTCTGTATAAATCTTTTCCTGCTCGATGGTAAAAATATCGGTATTAACTCTATCAGACGATGGTTTGAATTTAGCGTTTTCAGTAACCGTATTTCCATCCTTGTCAACTACTTCTCTTTTAAATACGTAATTACGGTTATTGTCAACCACATCACCAATTTCTTCTTCTGATATCTCTATGTTCATGGCAGTCGCAAACGCTCGCATCTGCGCCAGCTTCTTATTACGATCGTATTTAGCCATATCAAGAGCACTACGAAGGTAATTAGAAGTTTTGCCGTCTACTTTCTGAAGCAGTTTTTCAAATTCAGATTTGTTAAAACCATGCTTTTTAGCATATGCCAGGAAGTCGGATATGGCGGGCTGGGCATTCACCATCGCATTGTAATTGTCTTTGGCAATCATAGCTCCAAGAGCGTTATTGAACGGACTGGAAGAATGCTCTAATATACCAAACCACCTACTTATCCAAGAAACATCGTGTTGAACCTTGTCGAAAAATTCTTTTACTCTCTTTACCTTATCTGCCGGCACATGAAGTTCGTTCATTAACTTATCAAGCAACGTACTTTCATCAAGGTCTTGTACTGATTTAATATCAGACTGAATACCATTGATGTCGGCAATGACGGTATTGATCCTATTTGTATAATCCTGCTTTTCACGTTCATCAAATTCGGTACTTCTGTTACGGATATATCCTCGAAGATCGTTCATGATCGGAAGAACCTGATTGTTGATAATATCTACGTTCTTTCGATCATTGGTATTGAAGTGAAGCTTACCGTCTTTGGTATCACCATGAAGGATGGTGTTCACCACATTGCTTAAGTATCTGACCTGAGCTTCGGCTGTAGAGATCATGCTGTTCATGGCAGCCGCCATCTCATTCTTGTCTATTTCGGTCTCTACTTTATTTATCTTATCTTCTATGGTCTTAAGCTGCGCAAGGGTCATAGACGTAGTTACAGCCCTATCAGAGCTTATCTGACGTAAGTCTCTTAATGTTTTCCTTAATGCCAGGATCTTAGACTCAAGAAACTTGTTCTTGTTCATAGAAGAAAGGGAGTATAATGTAAAGTCATTATCCTTTAACAGAGAGGTGTCAAATCCTTTATCTATGTCAGTAATGGCAAGATCACGAATGTTTTTAATAACGTTATTCAAATCTTGTCTTTGGGTTGATAAAGCTGATTTAAGCCAGCTTACGATTCCAGAGAAAAGCTGCCGGACGCGCCCCAGGAAGGAGGTGGGCTCTACCGGCGCCTGTGCTGTGCCGGCCTGCATCTCCCTTGCGAGGATCTTTCCAAGAATTTCTCTCCTAACAGCATTATCAAGCTCAGCTCCTTCATATACCTTACCGTATGTATTATAATACTGACCTGCATACTGGTTCCACTCTTCCGTACCTTCTACATCTTGCAGAACAGCCTCAACAGCATTCTGATCTCTGTATGCCTCTACGAGAAAGTGTGCTGTTTCTTCTACTAAGTCAGACAAAGTAGCATCTTCACCGACTGCTATTACGTTATTGGCAATATCCGCCAATGCTTTAGCAGAAGGTTCGTGCCCGTATTTAGTTTGGTACTTCTCTATATAATCGGTCATACCAACGACACTAACGCCCAGCGTTTTCAGTATCTCGACAATAGAATTTCGTTGGTCACGTTCCTGCCTGCTATAATCTGATACGATCTTAGCTTTAGTATCAGCATAAAGATCGTTATCTTCTAATATGAATGAAACTACAAGCGCATCAAAATGATCGTACTTGGCGTCCAATTCATTGTATCTTCCTGACTTGAGATCGTTCTTTATCTGTTCCCTACTAACCCTTTCCGTTCCTCCGGTGGCGAGTCTCATAGTTACCTTACTGTTATCCAACGAGCTTATGGTTATCATACCTTGGTCGTTCATGGAAACATCGGAACCAAAATGATTACGGAGCTCGGTGTATGATAAGGCTGAATTGAAAAGTCTAATTTGTCCTGTATGACCTTCTCCTGTAAGATAATAGCTTCTTGTTTCAGAATCGAATATCTTAGATCCTGACAAAAGACCTTTCTTTATAAGGTAGTTAATTATCCCGCCTTTTGTTGATAAAGAAGTAGAAGCAGAAGCGGTCATGACCGGTATAAAAGATTTGGGGTTGTTAAGAACATACTTTCCAGCTTTGTAAGTAATGTCTGCCACGCCATCCACGGCAGATTCTTGAACGGTGCCTGATAAGAACCCTATTCTAATATCATTCCCGCCAGAGCGAAGAGCTTCTCCGTAATCTTCAAATAATTGGCTACGATCGTTCATGAAAAACAAACGAGGCTCTCCGGTCTGATACGTTACACCCACAGGATTAGAATCTGTTTCTGGTAGCTCTTCTGGGCTAAATATCTTAAGACCGTCTTTTATAACCATATAATTAACACCCTTATCCTGTACCATAGATACGGGAGTGAAGTCTGAAGATATGGTATCTTGTAGATACTGCCCGGCGTCTATTCCAGGTCCTTCCGGTACGGAAATACTTGACGGGACCATGGCATCCACCAACATAATATTATCACCCAGATTTTGGCTGTAGAATCCAAAGCCCGATTCTTGGATTTCATAAGGTGCATCTGATTTTGACACAAGAACAGGGTTACTCATCTTAGAAGCCTTATCCAGCACCCTTTCCCTATAGGCTTCCGGAATAAGATCGATGTTGGATTTCACCTTATTGTAGGCCTGTTTATTAACAGGTACATTCCTTCTCCAGTCGCCAAAAGCCTTTAAGAACTTATTAGAAAATACGGTTTTAAAAACAGTAGTAGCCCGTTCCCTGTTCTCCATAAGAGGAATAGATGCTATTTTATCAAACAACATAGACCTGTCCCCTGATCTGGTAGAGATAGAAACAACTTTCTTTTTATTATCTCTTTTAATAATACACGTTGATACCATGATAAAACATTTTTGTTATGAGACAAAGGTAGTTAAAAATCAAGCATGTCATAAAAAATAAAGCCATCTAACTCCTCAGTCTGATGGCTTAAAAATAATATGAAGAAAAATTATAATCTGACGAAAAATCGTCAAGTTCAGCTTATATGTAATGCATGTACCCATCTCGGTGTATAAACCTTCCCGATTCAAAGCGCTCAATATCTTCAGGGCAAATAGAGCCCGAATCCTCTCTCCTGGCTTCAAACCAAAGCCCCGGCTTACGAATTAGGCAAGTTATGATATAATTGAAGCAATTGTGCGTAAAATGGAAAACAGATCCTACAGGGAAATACCTATCAGCTTGAAATACGATTCTTTTTCGTTTAGTATCAAACGTGATATCTCCTACTATCTTAGCCACGTAATAGCTTCTGCCATTTAACGTTTCATCTGTTTGTGGTATCCAATAATAACCTCTTGCCATGCCACAAATATATAAAAAAATCGGACAAGATATATGTCCGACTTTATATTACTTTGATTCGTTTTCAAACCGCTTTATAATAGAAGCAATATCATCACCACAAATAAACATCATTCGACGTTCTTCTTTTGGTTTATGAGACACTGGAATGGTTTTGTTTATCTTAATCTGATTCGCCAGACCTCTACCTAAACGAATATCAACTTTTTTACCTTTCATGAATTATTTGTTTAAACAGACCAATTCCATCTATTATAATATGACCGCTTTGCATACGACCATTATTAGGATTATGTAGAAAATTGAAACCACTTTCTTTTTCCTGTCTTTCAAAAGAACTGATATCCTTTCCTCTACGGGCTCTTTCAAAAGCTTTCTTGAACAACTTACCTCTAAAGGTCTTGACGAGGATCTTGGTAGCGTTATTGCCGGCTTTTACCATTGTTTTCCTTGTCTGGTCCTCCGAGACAAAACTGCTTCGGAAAACATACGATGCTGCTGCTTGTATATCTTGTTTAGTAATCATATGCCAAACATTCCTTTCAAGATACTATTTTTTATACTATATATCAATTTCATCTCATCTCTATCATATACGCCAAAAAAGGATTCACTGGGATCCTTTGGATTTACGCTCAGTTGAATTATGCAATTGTAAAGATATACCTTAAGTTCATAATTATCAGAGTATCTATCCCGTATGGTTTCAAATGTCTTAATCAATTCTTCAACAAGTACTCTGCTAAATGAAAAAGGTTCTCTACAATTACCTTTAAATATGATATGATTTAAATCATTGGTATTATCAAATTCGTACTCTACCCGACTACTGTTCATCATATCATAAGTGATTGACTTTTTTGATTTTAAACCCCATGTTGTTTTGTTTTTTAGTTAATATAGATCTTCTGAATACAATTGTTCTCTAATGGCACTCCTATCTACTACCATTTCCTGATTATTGCTCTTAACAAGTTCAGATGCCTCCTCTCTTGTTAGAAACCGATTCTTGCTTGTCAAAAATCCTTGCACACTGCGGTTTTTATGGGCTATACCGTATGCCACAAGTTGAGATAGTATAGAGGGGTGTCTCAATCCACAGAACACGATGCCGGATGGTATATTGGTGGGCTGATAGGGACGTTTCTTGTCATCCTGTACCCAGATGGCCGCGCATACAACAATTTCCTTATCACACATAAATCAATAATTTAAAATACCGTTTTTACCAATTGACCTATGTTGAACTTATATAATAATCTCATAATTTTTAATACATTAAATGCTATTTACAAAACCATACATCTAAGATACATATCACATTTGTATTACAAAATATAATTAATTATTTTTAATGTTATTTTACATTATAACCTGTCCCCTCCTAATCCTGAATTGATGCTAACGTACTTAACACGGACATCATTTCCACGTCCAAGCTGACCCCAGCCGGGCGATGGCGTTCCCTTGGCCGGAGCGGGGACAGCCCTAAGCCGAGACCAGTCCTGCTTTTGCCTCATGGCTTCAGCCTCTTTGTAATACCGGTTACACAGTTCTTGATCTTCGTAACCAACGTAATCTTCCTTATTTTCCATAAAAAATACTTTTTCAACAAAAGTACGACATTCATGAATTAATTAGATTTAAAATAAAACAATATGAATTAAAATAAAAACCCGATACGTTAAAATCGCATCGGGCCTGGTTTTGAAAAAAAATAGGTTCATATCCTTGGTAAAGATTCGAGCCAATTTTTAACATCTTTATATTTAGGGTCTTTATCTATTCTATCTTTCAGTTCATGCAATGCCGTGTCCATAACCGTATTCGGTACGCCAATCAACTCTCCTATTAAATACAATGGGGTTTTATTCGATTTAGATTCGTGTGCTATATTCATATACAAAAAAAAGTTATGTGAAACAAACCGGCCACGGGTATTCTATTGCCCGCCGACCGGTATAACATTTTTATTCTTTTTTTTCCAAACGGGAAAAACGGGAATGCGGGAATCATATTTTTTACTATGGCTCCCGCACCACCGGAAGGGCCTGGGTCTGGATCTCAGGTCAGATCCTTCCAGTTTATTTTTTTCGCCGAGGTAATCTTGCACGGCAAGCCATCTTATAAAGGCTACTCCTTCGGGAGCATCCGGATCATCCAAATACATTAACGTAGCTTTCACCAACTCGTTCTCACATTTGAAGACCTTCGGAAAACCATCCGAATAGTACATTGCAAAGACATATTGGACATCGCCCCATGTCGCTTTATCCGGCTTCTTCGCTCCGCACTTTCCAAAAATATCTTTTATTTCCGGCTGCTTCCAGATCCTCTTGGATCCATCGACGTTGACCATCTTCTTTACCGCCTCATCAGCGAGAGCATTAGAAAAATGGTAGCCGTAAGTATCTACATATTTCTGATAAGCTGGATCCTCTGCGTCTGCTCCTCAATAAGAACGACCTCTGCCACGTCCGCGACCTCTACGCATCTGAGGTCCGTCACCGTAGTATCTGTCGTCTCCATAGTAATCGGTCGGGTAGGATTCGTAACCCATCCTCCGGTATTCCCGGTCCTCCATTTCATGACGACGTTCGCGCTCTTCAAGCCTTCTTTCCCTTTCTTCCAGCTCGTTTTCGCGTTCTTCCATTTCCTTCATCTTCTCATGCATACCGTAATGGTCATAAATACCACCACCGTACCCCATGTACGTCCCATCAGAACGCCGGCTTCTGCCTCTGCCTCCACCTCGTCTGTCTTCTATCTCGTCATATCCAGGATATTCTCTGTGTCCTGAATTTAAATCATATACTATCATATTATACTTATTTCAAACGTTCTACAATTAACTTCTTTAAATCTTCGAATGTTACCGAAGCCGCGTCCACCCCACAGCCAGAACAAAACAATTATCCAGAGCCACCAACCGTTAGCCCCACCGAAACCGTCCTGGTTGTTACGACCGTTCATCAAAGCCGCCACCAGATTCGGATCCATTTTATTACCACCTATCAAATTAGCAAACATGCCGGGAATCATTGAAAGAAGACCGTTAGTGGCTGCACCACCACCGTTAGCCCCGGCTCCATCTAAAAGGACGATTTTATCACCACCCATAATTTTATAGTATTTAATTGTTAAACATATGTGCATGAAGCACGTAACAAAGATCATGATTGCAGGGTGGAATATGGGTGTGTTTATTTCCTATAGAAGAGAAGTATTTTCAGAAAAATAAGAAGAGATGAGTAAATATCACCATAGACTCATCTCTTAATCACTTTTTATTGTAATAAAATTCAAGCCATGTCACACAACTTGAATTTATATTTATCAATTATATCATTCAAATCGCAATCTGATAAGTTGAACCATTCTCTGTATATCCCTTTGATATCAAATCTTGCATGAAGCTCGCTCTCTATATCTTTATTCACATAAGCTATTAATGTTAAGTTATCTTCTACAATAGACAACCCAGATAGCCTTCTTTTTACATCAGAGCTTTTACCTATTTTATAAAAACCATTATTATTATTTCTTATTATATATGTAAAATATTTTATACATTTTTTATTATACCTATCGATAGATCTATGTATTATATCTAATACCCGATCGTCATTTTTAATATTACAACAATCAAATATATCATAAATAAAATCTTTAAATAAAGATCTATCACACTTCATATAGATGATACACAGAATCGATTTGGGGAATAAATAATAGTCATGCCTAAATACATGACTATTATTATCTATTATTTGTTCTCCATTATTATCATATCTATATGATATATAATCTATTCCATCCTTAAAATTAAAAGATGATATTACATCCTTAATCCAATGTTTAAAATCATACTTACATTCTAACAATTTATGAACATGTTTTGCGTCAATCATTTTTCTGTCGTTTATTAACACAAAAGGAATACAAGTATTATCCATAATAAAAAAAATAGGCCCAAAAGAGAATGTCAGATCCCACTATGACAAACCCTAATGAGCCAAAAATATCTTTCAACATCAAACAACCAGAGGTGGGATCTCGTTGTTCATTGTTTCTGGAACAAAGATAGGAACAGGATTTTAAATAACAAATATTTTAATACTTTTTAAAACAAACCAGGGCCCGCATCACTGCGAACCCTGATCTACACTAATCTAAACTAATACCATGAAAAACTTAAATCTAAAAACTAAAGAACACACAAATGTATGAAAATGTATGGTTTTCACAAAGAATCTGTATCCTGTTCTTTTGTGTGATTCAAGACATGGGATATAGTTCAGATACTTAATCCGGTTTGATTTTGTATCAGATTATAAATATAGGATTTTGAAACTACAGTTCTTAATTGACCTAAATCATTCATAATGTTTTTATACATAAGATGAATACTGTTGTTACGTTTGATGGTACTGATTCTCATTTCCTACTATTATTAGTTACGTTCGGTTCTTACTTTTTCCTTATTTCCATAATCCCTTCCTGAAACTAATATTGCAAACTTAACAAAAATAATTCATAAACAATGAAAATCTAACTTTTCTTGTATGTTATTGATATACGTGCATATATAAGAAAAGTGAGACTTTCACAAGCCCCACTTCCCAAATTGTAATTATAAAAAAACTATATATGTGTACAAAAATTATTTGCATTCTAATTTGTTAAGATCATCCAATTCAGACTTGCTTACGATCATATCTTGCGTCAAGCCAGATTTGTTTTGGTATGGAGCGTAATCGGTTTCTACCGTCTTAGCCTTCTGAGTAGAATCGTATTTCACCTCCGATTCGGTTCCTGTTAGATTTTGGTAGATAGAGCCGGAACTACTTTCGCCAACTTTAGTGAACACCATGTCTCCTATTCTGATAAAATTATCATACAAACCTTCTACGATAACATTATCATCCTGCTTAGTTATGTTATGATCCCGAACCTCATTTAAGAGATTAGGATGTTTCGTAAAAAGATCGTGATAGAAATCAGAACCGGCATATAACATATCATAATAATCCAAATAGAACAGATCTGTAAAAGAAGGATCGGTGCTGCTCATGCTATACTCAAATAACTGCTCACGATCATTACCTGCCAAAGATAGTTCAATTTGTTTTAACGTATCCGGATCTGAAACGGTAAGACCCAGTAAATGATCTGGTTTAAAGTCAAGATACTTGTATGCCCCTTCGTACACTTCCGTATTATGAAGCTTATTTTCAAGATAAGATTGGTATAAATCGAATAAGAGTAAAGGATTCTCTTTGTCCTGCTTTCTGTTTATGTATCGGCTAAACTCCCGTTCTTCATTAACATACGGGCTTCCGGGAACAATAGGATGACCGAATGCCAATCTGGTAGCATTCATCTCTTCCGTATTCTGAGAATCGGTATAAGACAGGACGTATTTTTTAATAGAATCAGCAAGGACCTTACTATCTACGTTTTTCACGAGGAGCTTATCTAAAACACCATCCTTAAAACAATATTCAGGATAGATACCAGGCGGGAAATAAGTTAGATTCCGCTTGGCAAGTATGGCAGCCACATCGTGCAAATCACTTAAATTATCTCTTTTTACCTTATGATATAGGTTTCCACCAAGATAAAGCAGGGAATGATTTTCAAATGCCGATACTGGATCTATGTCAGATTCCATATAAACGATATTCATCTTATCCATATACTCTGGCAGAAACATGACACGACGATCATGGCTATCTCCAAGAACGTCATCGATAGCAGAAGCTAAGGTAGGAGCATAAGTGTCATCGTTGTGCCTTGCTGCATAAATATCAAGATCCAACATCAAGCTATCAATTTTATTCAGCGATTCTTCTGTTCCGTCATACGCCTTAGACACGCCTACGATATCTATACCAAGACCTATACAAGCCTCTTCTACGTCCCATATCATACTTCTAAGGTCTTCTTCTGTATCAGCATTAACCCTGTTTAGAAAGGCTGATATACGGGCTCGTAATGACTCAGATCCAATAGGGCTGTAATAAGCATAATCTTGCAACTTTGACAATGACCGCCTTTTCCCTTCTACGATATTATTATCTTCTAAAGTTACAACCGGAACGATGTTCATATTCGAAAATTCGTTGAACAGCGACAAGGCAAAACTCTTATCCGACTGATATCTTTCAACTAACTCCGGATATGAATCAGATAAAGATCCGAAAGCAGAATCAAACTCTGAAGCAACACTAATACCTCCTACTGTATTTTTTATAGCCTCATAAACTTCAGCCGGATTATATGATGCTCTCTTTCCTAATTTATTGAAGACGCCATTTTTATACACAACAGGACCGTATGGTTTTTCTACGGTCGTGAAGTAAGACTCTTTCCCGAGATCGTGTTCGTTATTGGAATAATCTAATAATAACCTCATAAAAGAGCTGACCTCATTAAGTACAGAAGGATTATCTAATATCCTACTTATCTCTGTCTCATTGTACAAGCCGGATCTCCTTAGATTTTCTTCATTTAGGATAAGATTACCATCCACATAAAAAGAGCTTCTAACTCTATTAATAAGAGATCGTATGCTATATATGGAATTGGATATCATAACATCTCTTACATCCTTAACATCCTGAGCCGTTAAGGGATCGGAAAAATAAGCCTGACGCTTCATATACGACAGCACATCTTCTAAAAGAGGTTCGCCATTAGGATCGGTATTAAACATCTCCCCTGGAGCCGGGTTATTCCAATGACCATAATACGACAAAAAATCAGAGGTGTAAGCCTTAGCCCATACTTGAAGAGCTCGCTCGCTGTTTCCTAATAATTTTAAGGCACTTTCGTAAAGAACGGAAGGCTCACCGTTAGGAGCCTCAACCCGTTCTATTTTATTTTCCTTTTTTTCTATCTGACATTTGACACTCATTGTAATTAACTTTTTTGCAAAGTTAATTATAAAACCGACTTATACAATGACGGATCCCAAATTCCTTCTATATAAATCTCCGGAAAACTCAAACTGCCATCACGAAGAGTGGTGACTTCCAAGCTGGGAATGTTGAAAACAGTACTGGTATCACAAAACTCACCATTCAACTTGATAGCATTTCCGCTGTTATTAGCCTCATAATAAAAATAACAATAATTTTCATTAATGCTTGGATCATATTCGTACCAATATGTTAGATCTTGTATATGATCTTCTATGTTACCAATTTTGTTTTCACCTAATATAAAAATACCATTATTGCTATGATTATAAACCATAGATTCATAACCACCATAATTCCAATCACTATTAAACATTATGTAACTAACATCAGAATCATGATCTTTTAATACAGGTCCTATATGTATATGAATTTTATTAAACTGACATACATAAGGTCTTTTTCCTCCAAGCCTTTTTATATCTTCATTGGATAACTTATTATAACATCCTCCCGCAAAATTATCCGCAGCATTAAAAAATCTCCTTCTCATACTTAACACTCCTTATTTAACTCATTTATAGAATCTGAATTATCAGAATTTTTTACGAGATTCTTATTCCTATCTATCTCTTCCTGGCTCATATTACTCATCATATTTTGTATTTTCCTACCAGATTGAGATAAAGAACGGATGAATGCGCTGGAACTTATCTTAACTTCAAGATCCGGTTTTGCCCTAAACGCTTCACCGGTACTGATATTATACAAATCATACACACCTGAGTTCATATAGAATTTATATATCCAGTTTCCACCAGCTTTTTTGTACCCTAATTTGGTTAACTCGACTACACTCATACCAAATTTAATGCCATTACGACCCATTATCTTCTCCGGTATAGGTTCTACCTTAGCCGGAACAGATGTATATGCTTCATCGCCGCCGTACAGGAAATAAGGAGATGTTACCCTTGATATGTGAGTAAGCGACTCTTCGGATATACGAGGTTCGTCTTTTTCTATTTCTCCTTTTGTAGATCCAGGTAATTCGACATTTCCTTCAACTTCGACATTTGTTCTGGATTGTCCTTTGCCTTCTCCATCTCCCTTTTTATCGCCATCTTCCTCAGTGCGTACTGCACCGCCTTCTGCACTTCCTTCTTTTCCATCATTTAAAATATTATCTGATTCTGACTCTATAGACTCCACAACAGCATCATACTCTGGTATGCCGCTAAGGAAATCTGCTACGTTATTCAAAAACTCTATTTTTTCCTCGTTTGTCATATCAAGGCTTTCCACGGGCCTCCATATGGCAGGCAAGTTGTTTGATTTTATTGCAGTAGAAACATCTTCTACAGTTTTATTATCCACCGTAGGCAAAACTTTAGAAACCAAACTATTGATATCAGATTCCATTTTTTCTACTTCCTCTTTTGTGCCATATTCCTTTAGGGTGTCCATGCCATTGACTCTAAGAGAATAATTCAAAGCCTTACTTGGAACAAAATTAATATATTTCAAAAAGTTTTTCAACTCTGATATAATTTGTTCGTCAGATCTTGGCCCAACATAATCAACCACCACCTGATCTGTTTGAGAACGAAGCCAAGAAACGTATTCATCTAAGGTCTTACCACCTTTCTTGGAAGGAGTGGATATCTTATCACCTACTGTTCCTTTAGGTTCTAATCCCATTTCCTCCTTAAGACTTTTAGGATTACCCCTCTCACGAAGAAACCTTAAGTCGCCTCCTACAATCTTCCTTGCTATAAAATCAAAAATATTAGCATAAGGCGGCAATCCTTCTTTTTCTATATGAGATTCTATTTCGTTTAACATAAGAGAGAAGTTTTTCCTGGAGGTACGCTTCTTGCCAGGTAAAGACTGTGCAGCTTGTGCCGCAGGAGCCGGCTGAGCTAATGGCGCCGGCTGAGTCTCCCGGGCAGCCCCTTCCTCTGGCATTTCCTCTTCATAAACATCCACGTATTCTTTAGAAGTAACGGTCTTACCCTCATCAGAGAAAGGAAGATCATCCTCTATAAGCGATTTAGGTCTGGAAGATGATTTGCCAAACTGAATCCTGATCTTAGGAGCGACAAACATCTCACCTTCGAAATCTATTCCAGATTCTACTTCAGACGTCACAATGTCTTTCACGCTCCTACTTCCATCTTCTACCCACTTAACAACATCAGGAACTGTAGATAATTTTTCTATAGCCTCACGAGCTTTTCTAAGCCCTGAAATAGGATTCAAATACGATACTTGATACGAAGCCGGATCAAGACCTAACTTGGTTAGATACGCATTAAGATCTTGTATATCATCCTGACCCATCTGTAGCAATTCAGAATCACCGGATTCAAGCAGCATATCTATAAAAGACATCCATTTCTGCCCTTCCTCTGATTCCACAGAACGTAGGCTAACTGGGAAAAGATAATTAAGACCGTTTTTACCTTTGATGACAACTACCGGAACTCTTACATTTTTGTAATTATTCCCCTTGTCATTTAATATAGAATAAGCAAATGGGAAGCCTGTGTATTTAGATCCGTTCTTAAGCACGACTTTGCCATTTAATACATATCCTACATCAGATACTTTTTCAGCACCTTTTTCGGTAATAGGGAGATTTTCTACCTGGCCATATCCTTGACCGTTTACCTTCATGTTAAACACCGGTCTTCCGGGAAGAGTCTGGGCAACAACATGCGTGCCGACGCCGATGGTAGCCGACCGGCCGGCGCCCTTCTTCCACTTGTTAAAAGCCGTTCTTCTTATTTTACTTATACCATCTATGCCTCCTGTATCAGCTTTTACAACAGAAACGAATCTGTTCCCACTCATGACCTTGATAACCATATTGGACACCAGTTTATTCTCAGCAGATTCTATTCTTTTTTTATCGCCGGACTGAACAGCATCATTGTATTCGGCAAAAAGAGACTGATTATAGGTATCATTTACATCTATTTCGAGATTAACCTTATCTCCTTTTTTCAAAGAAGATAATGCTTCCTGATCTATTTTATCTACCTCATTCTCTCCGAATCCGACACCTGTTCTGTACGGAACCAATTCATCTGAATCAAGACGCTTATAAACCAAAGAATAGGAATTACCCACGTCCTGAATAGACACGTCTGTGTAACGGTTAAGAACACGAGCCGATTCTTTGTCTATAGACCATCTCGCATGATAAGGCAGTTCAATTATAGTAGCCGTTTCACCACCTATGTTAAGAGAATACCTTTTAGTGCCATTAGCGTTCGTTTCAGAGCTTATTTGAATAGGAACCAATGATTTTATGGAAGATATAAATTTATCGGCTCTAAGACCCGCAATTTCATACCTTTCATTGCCATCATTAGAGATTCTTCTAACCATCAACGTCTCTGGATTCTGGGCGCTATCTATATTGGCTCCCGGCGTATTATCAGATTCGTCTAATTCATTTACAAGAGAATCTATATTAGCATCATCCTCCCCGAAATTACTTAACGTAGATTCGGAAATACGACCTTTATCAATAATCCTGTTTTGTTCGGCATAAGGAAGGAGATCTGTGATGTTTCCAACCTGGCCAAGATCTTCTATGGTAAATACCGAATCGGCAAGCTTATCTTCGTCAACCTTCTCCCCTTTATCCCGTCTGTTCATTATATCAACATACGAAGAAATAGCATCATCAAGTTCCTTCCTTTGATCTGGTTCTAAATTGGATTTAGCCATATCAATAATAGCTTTATTATCCTCATACACAGATCTCGGACTTGTAAGCCTATCAGCCTTCTCAGATAATGATTTTATGAGATTAACAGGACCGTCACCCAAAGATGATACATAATCATCAAAATCTTGTTTGTATTTATCATACACATCTTTTTCTCTCGCAGTAAGAGGATCGGCATTGCCTGTATATAGTTTATCAATTATAGACTGCCTTACGGCCGGAACCATAATAGGATTATCCATAGCAGCCTCATAATCTTCATCCGATACAGACTCCGTAAGCGGTGACTCTTTTATATCATCTTCTGCTTCCCTCATCCTATCTTCCCTTACTTTATCAAGAGCATGCATAAAAGCCTTGATAGTCCAAGCTTCGTCTTCCGAAATCTTACCTTCTGACATAGCCTGATCTACCACCTCGTCAGTATCATATTCACCAACTTTATTAGGCTCTGCAAAATCAGGAACCTTGTCATCCTCCTTATAAGGAGTAGACCATAAAGAAGACAACGCTTTTAAAAATCCTCTGTTTTCCTCGGCTAAGAATCTTTTATCAAGCATCTTAGACAAGAAGTTATTCATATTCCTATAGTCTATCAAACTCCTACGGTATTCATTTACCAAGGATCTCATGGCTTTATCTTTAGCTGTAAACTCCTTTTCTTGTCTTGATTTTACATTGAAATAATCATCAAAAGCCACGAGCGTATCATAAGCCTCTATTACATCTTGTGAGCTTATAGGAGAAAGAGGTGATGATAAAACAGATTCGGTTTTACTTACCAACTCTTCTATCGAAAACTCTTTTCCTATTAACGTTGATAACTCAGACAACGAATTATTGTAATTGGTTCTAAGATCTTCCAATTCTTTGGTTTTTCGTTGTATAGATTCAGCTTGTGGGTCTTTTCCATCTACGTTACGAGGACGGGTGGCAAGATCTTCTATTTCGGATTCAAGTTCTTCTATCCTTGATTGTATGCCACGGATAGCCATCGCCCGCTCCCTCGCTCTGTCCGACAGCCGGGAGAACGTACTTAGCGCATCTGCCACGCGAGGCTGTCCCGAAAGCGTTTCTATGACAGAAGCTATGTCTTTCATCCTTGATTCTGATTGAAGACCAAGGAAGGCATTACGAGCCACGTATTTCCTAAATTCAATCTTAGAGTCATCACCTATAAGATCTTCAGCAAAACTCTGAGCAGATCTGAAATCAGAAAGACGATTATTATAATTATCAATAATAGAGTCCTTGTACTTCTTTGCCTCTTCCAAAGACATTCCGTTGGCTTCGGCTATTTCCGAAATAGGCATCATATCAACCATCTGCCTGAAATTTTCAGCCGAATCCTCTAAGGTTCCCATTTGGTTGTCAATCGACATCTTTTCAAACATTGCATCATCAAGCTCCTTGCCGGTCATAGACTGAGCATCGGAACGAACTTGAGGCCCTAAACTCATTGACTTTTTCAACGTATTCAAAGCCGCCGTATTAAGATTAGAAGATGCTTTGTTATATTCATTTACTTGCCTTTCCAGCAATATCTGATTATTACTATACTCTTTCACTCCAAAGAAGCCTTCCCTCATACCAAACAAAGAACCGATAATAGCACCGATTCCTATTTCAGTCCATCCTTCTTTAGACGTATATTGTTTTTTAAATCCTTCAGAAATAGCATCAAGAACATCAACGGCCCCGTTCATAGCAACATTGTCATATCTTGACTTAACATATTCCTCAGCCGTATTCTGGACAGCACCTTGAGATCCTTCTTCCCATAATCCTTCAGATACCGGTCTTTTCATGATATTGAAAACATTGCCTGCTATCTTCTGTCCTATATTGGGATTGGTTATTTTAATAGCCATCTCTCCCGGCTTCGCAACTTCCGTCCCTAATCCAAATAAATGCTTGTTGAGCTTCTTTTCCAAACCAGGTATAGCCTTGCCTCCTAACCCTATATACTTACCAAAAAGAAGCCAGTTGGATAATCCTACTATACCCATATTGGCGGCAAATATAGCACTACCTACATCAGCATTAGAATTACGAAAAACAGCCATTTCCTCTGCATTGGGATCACGACCATAAATCTTACGATAATAATCCTTGAAATCAGACTCGGATTGCTTCATAAAAGAATTTGCTTCAACCGATGACTCGAATCCGGCACTGGTAGCCAGCAACGTCATGGTCTTAGCCGCCTCCCCTACATTTCTTCCGGTGGCAACTCCTTTTCTTACATAGTCGTTAAACACGCTTTTAAGGTTTCCTATGCCCCTATTGGCAGCTTGCCTTGCTGCCAACTTAGCTCCGATTCTTCCACCTAATTTAGCGCCTATATTGCCCAATGATCCAACCCCAAGTCCTCCGGTCGTGTACGCTGATATCATGGCTCCTACGGTAAAAGACATACCATTACCAAGGACGTCATTCCATAAGAAATTACCGGTATCCTTAAAAAGCTTCTGACCGAAATTATAATCTTCTACCTCTTTCTTGTAATAATGGGGAAGAAGCATGTCTATTTGCTGGTCAAGATCACCTACAAACTTATCCATGTTAGTGTTTAACGCAGCTTTGTAACTTCCCTCAGATGCCATATTGATAAGTTTGTCAGGCAATGACACAACTCCTTGCGCACCGTACAATGCAGACTTTAAAGCGAATTTACCTACACCATTCCAAAACTTACTCCACCCGCTCTGTCTCCTGGCATAATAATCCTCATTATTTATACCCGGAATATAGTTGGGATATTTTGTACGCCATACCCCATCATTACCCATCTGATGACTTTCACGGATACTTACCTTCGGTCCATAGGGATTAAGGGGCGGCGCGGCAGGTGTAGCCCCCCTGTAGCTGTTACGAGCCAGTGCCTCCGAGTAGCTGTTGCTTATCTCCTTGGCTATATACGGTTCTTCGTATTCGGCAGCAGCTATCCTTGATGCGTAATCCGGAAATTTAGGTTGGGCATACACACCTTCACCAGGCATATAATTAGGAACCAGAGGTGTTGTCGTCTCTGGTAATGTAGCCGGAGTGTAATTCTCTTCTTCGGCTAATTTCCTTTGCCTTGCCACATCTTCGTAAGTGGTTTTAGCAGCAGGATTATATCTATCTATATTATTGTCAGCCATAAATTTTCTGCAAAAAATCGTTCAACTTACTAAACTTGTCATTCATATTGGGCGTGATATTTATTCCTCTCATATACGGATCCCTCATCTGATCAAGACGTTCTTGAACAGCCTCCTTCACGTATTTTACAAAGAAGTACTGAGGACACTTCTGGTGAATGCTATTCCAGTAATCCGCATACTCATCATTACCTGGATCCAAAGGAACAAAATCCGAGAACAACAATGCAGGATTTTTAGAATTTTTAGTCCTTTTGTCATAGAAATTGACCGCTACCTCTCTTGAACCCCTGTCATCCATTCCCTCCAACTGAACTGATATGTTATCAGACATGTCAATAAAATTATCAACAAGGGTTTTAACAACATTCATTTCTTCTGGCTTAAGGTAAGAACCATGAACCTTTACTATATCATAAAGATCATTCTTAACATCAGCCTTAGAAGCCAAACGGGGAAGACCATTACGTATAAGATACTTATCATAAGAATAACCTTCCTTCTTTCCGGTATCTACAAAATCACAGGTTCCAAAACTTGATTTGTAACCATCCACCGGATAATTACGCTCCTCGACCGAAGGATCTATACCCGCCTTAAGAAGCTCGTCATTCGTAATCTCAACCCTTTCTGTAACATAAGAATTTTTACCGGAACCTACTTGAGCGGTCAAGAATCTTCTAACAGTGCCATTATCTATCTCGGCATCCATATTAATGGCATTAATAGCAGTAGGATCCAGATTATTTACCTTTCCTGCCATGTAACCAGACAATCTTCTAAACTGAGCCTTCTGCAAAGACTTTTCCGGTGAATCGGCATTCCAATTGTATCTTTTGTAAGAATCAAGGTAATGATACTGAGATAACTTATCAGAAATCTGATCAGGAGATACAGACATTTTTATCTCATCCTGCATCTGACCTGCTATCATATCAGACACTCTACTGTTTTTCTCAGCATATCTTAGCTGGGTAATAGTTAATGGTTCACCTTCCTGATAATCTTTTAAATCTATATCACCATCCTTATCTATGGTCATATAATCTGATATATTAAAATCAGGATCGCCGTTGAGTTTCTTCATTCCATTAATAAGAGCCAATGTACCAGCAGAAGAACCATTATTCTCGCTTGTAATAGCATCAGATATGTTTTTCCCCAACTTGCCGGCACTCGCCTTAGCTCCTAATGACGGAGATATAGCACTAAGAATATCTATTCCTCTTGAAGGGTCCATCATGTATTCTCTGAACCCTACGGCATCAGATACACCAGTTGTTATGGCTGTGGCGAGCAGGAAGGCTCCAGCCTTATCATCTGTATCGGTAAGATTTATAAAAGAATTTCCTTTCATAAACTTAGCATTACGAACTTTACTGATAATATCCTTATTTTTTTTAGTAACTATATTATCTATTTGATAATCAGTTATGTTATTTATAGCCTTTGTAGCTCCATTTGCCTTAGAATCAGAAAGAAGTAAAGCATCATAAGCTTCAGACAGTCTGTTATTTCCTTGTCCAAAATATCCGTTTTTCTGCCCTCCATTATTTTTTAAATAAGAATATATCCGTTCTTCAGGAGTCATATTAGCATACAATCCTGGGTCAGTTTTTTCTTCTTCGTATGATGCTGCAACGATATTACTTCTGTCTGTAGGAGATAATGAATTATATAATTTCAATAAATTTGCTCTACGCTCTGTGGAAGAAGATGTGAGTTGTTCATAAGGAATATTAGCCAAATTAACAGATCCTATCTTACCCGTTCCAGAATTGATAGCCGTAGGCCCGTCCATAGGAGCCATCGGCACTCCTACACCGCCTGCTCCTCTTGTGCCTCCGGATGAGCTTTCAGTGCCCATCTTGGAACCGTAAGTACGCATGTATTCGGTTTCAATCTTAGCCTGTGCAAGTTGCTCTTTTGCCAACGATATTTCAACCATAGACTTAGCATTATCAGTCAAAAACTTTTGCTGAGCCCTATCCTCTGCCAACCTTGCAAAATAAAGATCATCTTTCTTCCTTTCAAAACTTGTATTGTCGTATCTCCATGCATCAGTCATCTTATCGAAAAGATTATTGGTAACAACAAAATTAGCAGCCGCTACCGGATCTGATGAAGCTATTATCATATCTGCCTCCCTCTTGGCTTCTGCTTTCTGATTTTTAGCTTCCTGTATCTGACTGTCAATACGATCAATAATATCCTTATTATCCCCTACTGATTTCCTTTTTGCTTCCAATGCTCCTATGTGCCTATCGTATCTTTCGACATAAGACCCAATGTATTGACTAACCAAATCCGGATTACTGAACACCGGATTGGTAGCTGCCATGTATGATGCTTCTATTCTCATCTGATTCCTCATGTTTTCAGATAAGTTAGCAGACACAAAATTCCTTATCTGGGAATCAGTAAGCTCATCTACGTTGACTTCTATGATTCCACCAGTAGGATTACCTTTAACATCATATTCTGTTGTCTGAATCTTCTTGCCTTTGTTGTTTTTCCTAAAATCACTGACCAGCTTATTTATCTCCTTAGTATAATCGACATAAGGAGAATAATGAAGACCTCCCAACCTTGATCCTGCTTTACCATCTGACCTCCATTTGTAATAAGGGTCCAAAGCATGCCATTCATTAATAGGAGAATAAAGTTCAGGATGATTCTGTTTTATAGATTCTATTTCCTTCATAACCCTCTTGCCTTCTTTTGTGCCGGCAATCGCGTTAATGACCGTATCATCTAACACCGAACTTATCTCTCCTTGTATGGCTCTCGTAACACCATCAGAAGAAAGATCCACGCCTTTGAATTTTTGATTGATGTTAGCAATCACACCTGACATCTTATCTTCCATATAAGCGCGGGCTTCAGGCTTATCTATCTCTTGACTCATAAGATAATCTACCTGGGTATAGATCTTTTCACGAGCAGCATCAACCTTCTGCTGTTTGTACATCATGACGTCCTTAACAAGATCTATGTTATAAGGACTAACATACGGGGCATATTGCCTTAAAATACTATACTGTGAAGCCACTATTTGGTCCTCCTTCTTCTTTTAATTTCATCATCTTCTTCATTTAAACTTCTCAAGTAAGGTGTGGAATAATCACCCATATTCATCACATCCTGATTACCTTGAACGTAAATAATTTGACCACTTGGAAGCATTCTCATATTTGGAGCTATGGAAGCTATGGTATTCAACGATGTACGAACATTGAACTTATTCTGTATCTCGCTGTTTATGCTGTCATAATAACGAGCAAGATTTTCATCCCTTATAGCCATAGCCTTCAATAACCCAGATTCATAACGTTGCCTTTCCGCTATGTTCATATTGTCTGTCTGAACATAAGCCATTTCATTGAATCTATCAGCTTCGTTTATTTGCCTTGCGTTATTGAAATTTACTTCGTTAATATACTTGGCTATATTGCTTCCAGCTATGGCGTTCATATTAGCCAGAATAGCAGCTCGCTGGGAGTCGGGTACGTCACCTACTGCGTCTAACTGAGCCGATGTCGCACGGTTGAGCTCGTTGATATACTGATCAGCAGATTGAAGAACCGGGTCTATTCTCGGAGCCTGATGTCTTTCCAGACCTTCTATCTCCAAGCCTGTATCGAGCGTTCTCAGCATTTCCGGGAAGATAGGACCGAACGCCTCCGGTCTGCCCTGTCCTTTAGGTCCGTTGTCTTCAACCACCTCCTCTGTATCGGTGTCGGTTGCAGTCGTAGGCGTACTTGCTTTCGGTTTTACCTCTATCCTTCCAGGAGATCCAATCTTAGGCGGTGTAAGGCCTGGTGCTATGGGACCGGCCTCAATAGGCTTCATTTCTGGTTTAACAGACTCAAGAACGAAGTCTATTTCCGGCATTAACCCACTATCTCTTAAAGCAACAAACTTATTATAATCGGAGCCCAGAATCTTCTTAGCGGCATCAGATTTATCACCAAATAAGTCAACATAATTCTTTATCCCTTTTTCGTTTAACAATCTTTTTTGCTCTGCCGAAACAACATCCAACCCGTAATAAGAACGGGTGGCTGTTGTTTGACCAAACTTATCATCTACGGCAAATGAATTATAAGCCCGATTACCTCCGTAGCTTCCGGCATCCTGGCCCCAGAATCCGTACTCATCTCTGAATTTCTTGGCTGCATCAGCATTCGTGATAGCACCTACATCAGCTAACGCCCACAATGCATTTAATTGCCTGTTATATCCTTTCTGAAAACCTTCTGTATCAAAATCACCATCCGTATTGTACTTATTAGCCCATCGGTTTACATCAAGCAAATTAGATACCGCCTTATTATTTACCCTGCCGTATCCTAAATTGCTTCTATGTTGTAGATTCTGATTGGCATTGACACTGGAATCGGGATTAAGAATCTGCTCACGACCACTAACATCAGATATAGTCATATTAAGAGTTCGTCCAAATAACTGATTGATAAGCTTATTGTAGCCGATAGCATTCTTTCTAAGTTCCTCCAGCTCCTTCTGAGTAGGTCCACCTTCAGCCATTTTCCTGGTTTGCTTAACATACTCGTCATATATCCAGTTCTTGGCATCTGATTCTGCAATATTAAAAGCCTTGGCTTGTTTCTTTACCTGATTCAGATCAACAACCCCGCCATCCCTGAAGAAAGCATCCATCTTCTCGTTACGCTTAGATTCTTCCTGTTTGCCATAAACGATTTCAGCGAAAGAACGAAATTGTGCTTCAAGCTCGTCTATCTCTTTCTGGTTTTCATTGACGTACTTGGAAAGAATAGAAGCATTAAGATTAGATGTATTTTTATCTTTTACATCTTCATTTTTCTCTAATCTCTTATATACACGCTCCTGATCTTCGTACTTGTCAGCCAAACCGATCTTTTTCTTATATCTATCGAGGAGTGTAGCATATGTGTCTTTTGACGTCGCCTTAATACCGTAATTTTCCCTTACGTAAGAAGCGAAATCATCATCGATAGTACGATAATCTGAAATAATATGAGCTTCAGGCAAATCAACGGGAGTGCCGCCTTCTTCATGCCTGTTACCTTTTGCCTCCATAGGGCCAACATCATCCGGAGTCAAAACATATTCTCCTTTTTCTATCTCAACATTAGCATTATCCTCCATAGATTTAGGAAGAGGATAAATGTATTCTCCAGTCATATCGGACGTATCCATCTTCTGACCATTGCCCAAGTTTATTCCACCACCTTCACGCTCCCATCGAATAAACTGCTGCCGGCGCTCTTTTTCGAGCTTCTCTCTCGCTGCCTGCTCGTCCCTGCTGGCTGCATACGCAGCAGATGAAGCCCCCATGATATTACGGGTAAGACCTAATCCTAAACTAATACCAGACAAGGCGGCTTGAGCCACGTTAGCACCAACCTTATTACCGGCTCTTATCCGACCAAGGCTTGTACCGAACATTTGAGCCCTACTTCCAAGATCAGGCGAATAATATGGCATAGTCATAGGATCCAGAGGATTACCATCTTGGGAACGTTTTTCTTTAGAGGAATCATCATCAACACCACCTACATTCATTGCATTATTAATGACTGATTTCTCTACGTTTTTAACCATGCTCCTATTATCAGCGAGAAATCCTGCATATCCTGCATCATTATTTTCAAAAAACGGATCGGATGTAGGCATACTACTAAATGGATTTATCTCCCCATCCTCTGTTTCTAAAATCACATCAGAAGGCATATATATATTCTGAATATCAGATTCACCCCATTTATTAACAGGTGTTCCATGATCAAGAATAGGCTGAGTAGAGGATACATTAATATCCTGTTTCTTATCCTGTACACTACCACCAGGAGCAAATACTGGACGATTTTTTACTATTCGTAATTTCATATCATCTTTTTTCACAAAGATAAGAGAAACGAACGAGAAAATCCAACGTTATGGGATACGTTTAAAAATCAATCATGTACGGCAGACAAACCACCCGAATCAGGATCATACTTAAGGCCGCATGCCCGTCGATAGTTTTTAAGCGCTCTCTTGTACAAAAACAGCACTGTCTTGGAAACTATTTTCTTCATAGATTTGGTTAAAACCTCTTCTGTTGAAACAGACATCAGACAGCTATTCAAAAACGACCTGACATTGGAACCGAACAAGGTCTTCACCATTTTTCTAAACGTTCTAAAAAGATATGATGCAGAAAGGGCCTTTAACCCATTGCGAACCAGTCTCTTATTTAAATACGAAACAGCCTTTTCAGATAAACATAGTCTATTCTTTCCTTCACTGTCTACCTCTGACGAAAACCACGAATATAAAGTGGTAGGATGTTTCTTGAGATGGTTGATGAAGGAAGTTATAATACCCTCTTTTAAAGCCCTTTTATGAGCTACACATGCAGCAATCTTCTCTTCTCTTTTTAAAGAGCTGTCAAGGCATCTAAACACCGTCCTATCGTCTCCAATAAAATACTGAGGACGTTCTTCCTTAAACTTAGCCCGATAAGCGGCATATCCTTCCTTACGAAGCATATCTATCTGAGACCGGATATAGAACCTTACACACTTTTCTTCAGCCTCTTGCACGCTTTTAAGATAAGGAACTGACTTTCTCCCATATCGAAGATAATCATAAACCATAGCCTCAATAAAGTCATTGTACGGAAAGAATCTTCCAAATCCAAAGTTCCAAACTATGAAACATCGCACTCTATCTTTCCAGTAATCAGATATGAGAAAATTACTACAATATCTCAACTTCCTGTTTTTCTGATAGAAATGATGAGTATGTTTGTCATAAAATAGATTAAAATATCTCAAATTGCCTAAACACTGACCGGCTGGACGGCGTACTACGTTATACCCTAAGTTGCTGAAGCTATTGTATATAACTTCTATCGGAGAGACCTGCTCTTTCTTGAAGAGCTTGTCGTGTAACTTGTGAGGATCTGTTATTTCTTTTAACTTTGTGTCCATGTTATTTTGTTGTTTTAGTGCAAAGATATGGTTTTTCATCATACGCTCAAAGAAGAAAATGCACGGCCTTGTATCCGGTTTGAGAGAAATAGGATACAAGGTTTTTTTGTTTTATGACGGTTTGGATAAGAGACGGGAAAACGGTTCTGAACGTAACCGACTGACCGTCAGGGGTGGGACAACAAATCTTGAATTAAAACTACGCCTATAAATAGTCTCCGTTTTCCTTAATATTAAGACCATTTTCAATGATCTTACCCATTATATTATTTATATTATTTTATATACTTTACCATTTATTCATATAATTGTTTGCAGTGAATGAACTTAACGACTGAAGGGAGTTAAGTGAGTGAACGGATTGACAAATTACTTTTTCCGTCTATTGTATTGTTTGCCTAATTGTGTTAAAAGATTGAGTATCGTGACCGAAGGGAACGATGCGAAAGAACATATAATATTTAAAAACGACTGAACCTATCGACTGAAGGGAGATAGGTGATGGAGTGACGTTAATAATTATATTAGATAGCCAGTGGAGAATTAGGCAGGCTGGTAGGCGAGACGGGCGTCCATGCCCGTCAGGACAGTGGAAGTACGTAGGTCTGTTCTGTTAAACCAAGACGATGATAGTTCCATCCTTCACGAAATTGCACAAAAAAGCCGGATTATCTTGATATCGTTCTTCAACCTTCGGTATCCGCATAACGAGTCTCAAATCCGGCTTCGCTTCATGAGAAATAAAATAATTGTTCTAATTGTCAGTGACGCCTTTAATGCGAAGTTGTATATTGGGAAGCACGGCATTAATCAAAGCCATTTTCTTATCCTCTTCGCTTTCTTTTTCATGCTGTTTATACATCATGCTGTAATCGCTGTCATCACCATCCTTTTTCCCGTCTAACGTCAGTAAATGATTTACGATGTCCTTACCATACGTTTCAGTCCATGTACGGAATCTATCTTCCTCGGACTGTCTCTCCGGGGACGGAGCTTCCGGGTTAGGGAGGGCGGCTGCCACTTCTACCTCTGGAAGTGTTACCGATGCTGCTATTTCTCCATCATCTCCGAATCCCATTTGACCATACGAGGATACGGAATTTTCTTCAATATCCAAACCAAGATTTTTAGCAACTTCCATAGCATAGTTATAACGGTCATCGTTTCGTATCACACTTTTATGAGGGCGTCCTGCCCCTTGGTTCCAAGCTACTACAGCATCCTTAAGGTTATCGGCGTTCATAAAATCCTGCCGGCTGTAGTTGTAATACCCTGGTCCTTTTTTCCCTTTTCTTGTGTATAAGAAATTAGAATATCCGGTTTTCCCTTCGTATTCGTCAGCTAAGAACTCAAGTTGGTCTTTGAATGTGGGTGTAGAATGACCTTTCTTTTTGGCGTGCTTGAACAACTTATCCATGCGCTCATTATGCCATTGTTGTATGCCGTATGATGTTCTGTTGTCTCCATATATGTCATCTTTAAGACCGGATTCAGCCATGAGGTTACCTATGATGGCGAGCGCCTGTATCTTAGACATGCCTCTCTTATTAGTAAAGTAATCATATGCTTCACGCTGCTTGCCAATTACGCCACCTTCTTCAGCAAACACAATGCTTTTACTCGGTTTATCGTTTTCATAGAAATACATGAATTTCCTACTTGGAATCCTGTGTGATGCATCTTTCGGATCTCCGTATTCTTTTTTATGATCAATAAAACGAAAACCAGCTTTGTATGGAGTAAGCTTCCCTCCGTTTCTTTTCTTTTCTTTTTTAGGATCAGCAATCCTATCCCCTACATAGTAGGCCCCTAATCCCACCGAGGCGTGATCTGTTATCCATTTGGCAGCCTTTTTATAGTCTGATATGGATTCAAAATATTCTTTCATCTCATTATCATACCCATAATCCTTCAAGTAATTTCTGGCTGCATATTCTAACATTTCAGGCGTCACTTCTTGAGCATCATCGGTCAAACCAAAATAATTTTTAATCTGAGTTCCTCTGGCCGCCATTTCCGTAAAATGATCCTCTTTGAAATAATCTTTTACTTCATCATCATCTATCTTATTCAAATCAAATCCGTTTTTATCTGCGCCTGAATCTGGATAATGAATTTTGTGTTCCACTTCGTGACTTTTCACAAAATTCTCTACATCCTTGTTAGATATATTGGGGTTTCCTTCGAGAAATAAATCAATGAACTTATCAACGTTTTTAGACCTGATTATATTTCCATTTAATACCCCATATCCAGATATTTCATCTATTATCTCCCTTATCTCATCATCAGAGTATTCATCTCCTAAAAAATACTTTGCATCCCTGAAAACTTTCGGATCATCCCAATCATATATGTTGGTATCAAGCATATCCGGATCTGGCTCCCCATTTTTCATCCTTAACTTCTCCCCAGTAAGCCTTTCATAGGCTCCAGAGAAAAGTCGCTTTTTATGATTTTCCCATGCCTCGCCTATAGGAGATGCTGGTTTAGCATATTCAGGCAACGATCCTAAAAGTTCTTTATCTCTTTGAGATAGTTTTTTAGTAGCTCTTTTCGCTTGCATTGCTTTTTTCGATATACCTCCTACAAAAGGAATAAGACCCATAGCGGCCATAACCATTCCAAGCGCATCTCTATCTATGAAAGAATCATACGCATCCTTGACGTCCATTATATCACCTACTACAGGAACGCCTCCAGCTACAATTTCGTTTATATTCACGCCATCAACAGGGATCGTACCATAATTAGCATTTTCATTTATTCCGCTTGACCCTACTGATGTATTATCCTTAGATGCAATGTACCTATATTTAGATCCGTTTTCTTCATCTACGGCTCCTCCTTCTTTTTTTATATTGGTATTGTATCTCTTTCCATTCCATGTAAATTCCTTAAGACCTCTTTTCCTGGCTTCTTTAAAGGCTTCGCCTCTTGTAGTGGAAATCGGGTCTTGTAATTCAAGATCGTTTTTTATGTCAAGAATAGCATCAATAATACTATTATTCTTTTTATCAGCATCATCTGAATTATTAACATTATCCGTAACATAAGATTGGCTTATCAAGTTTGATACGCTCTTTCTGTTTTTATAAGTTCCTTCTTTATCTGATGGAGCTTCAAAAGCATATACAAGTGGATACGAATAATCTGTATCTGGATCTTCTGACATAAATTCGTTTACTGCATGAATGGCTTTATCATATTTAGTATCCTTTATACTATACATCCCAGCATCTTGAACATGATCATAAAATCTGTCTATCATATAGTTGATATATCCACGCTTATCGCTCTTAAATCTCTCTTTATCTCTTTCAAACTCTTTTGGCGGATATCTTTTGTAATATTCTTGAAAAAGTCCCCTAAATTTTCCATCCTCAGATATAGCGTAGGGGTTTCCACCAGATTCTTCAATAATATTTCCAAGTACGGCTTCTATCTGGCGTTGATTAAAACCTTTATCATATAAAGCATCATAGATCATATTCACCCCTTCTACGTCCATAGTACGATGCTTACCCTTACCCACACGCTTCATATTTTCATATTTGGATTTGAATAAATCCCAATCTATTTCCGGCTTAGAAGAATCCCCTCCTTGTTTTTTGGATCTTATCTCCATCCTTTTATCCAAATCATTCTTTGAATCAATAATGGATCTAAACAGGATCTTGTTTGGATCATTCTCTTCGTATGGGATTTTATCTTCTACATAATCCCTTATTTCAAAAGGATATCCTATTGTATCAAGAGTCTTAGTAACAACCCCAACACCAAAAGGCTGATCGCTTCTATAAAAATCGTACTTATCTTTCACAACCATCCTACCTCTATCATCACGGTACATGGTAAAACTTGATAAGCCTGATAAATCATTTAAATCTCCGTAAGCATCCGGTATAAAATTATATTCGTTAAATACCTGATGTTCCCCGGTTCTGGCTTTTTTTAAGAGATCTATACCCTCTTCTACCATTCCAAGTTTCCTGCTCGTTACATCCCTTAACTCCTCCAAATCAGATACGTCCTTGCCTGCAACTTTTCCATCAATTATCTTATTATCTAAGGAATCAAGCTCCTTCCCATATTTTTTAGCCATTTTCTCCCACCCACCATTTATCCTGTCAGATATAATGGATTTGATATTATCTGGTATTCTAACAATCCCGTTTTCCTCTTTCAGGTTATTTGGTTGGTTTAAGAATCTAAACCAAAGATTCTGACTAAAATCATCTACATTGGCTTTCGGAACATCTTGACCAAAAAATTCCATTATTTTAGTTTTTAATCCTCTTTCGTTAGCATACACATCAGGTGTTATATTAGATGCCAGATATTCTCTAAGTTTTACAAACGGACCAATTTTATTCCATAATGTTTTTGGTTGTTTGTCCTTTACATAATTTTTAGTTTTCTTTGCCATCTTTTTCTTCCTCTAAGAATCCAAACATTTCACCTGCGCAGTTACCAACAAATCCAGCTATGTAAGCTGCGTGTTCATCTTCTCCCACTTTAAAACCAAGAGACATATTACAACGTTGGCATACCGACATAGCTGCATGAAATGATTCATGACATATGTTTTGTATAGTCATATCATTCTCACTTTGAAAATTCCATAATAACTTAAAAGCTCTATCATCTCTCTTATCACGAACAAGATTCATAAAAGATACTTCTGAATCTAAATCGCCTTCATCTCCCCATTCTCCTTCATGATCCAATTCTGCATTCTCGAAACGATCACACAATGTTTTGTAATCTAACCCTACGGTGATAATCAACTTTAGTGGATATATCACAAAATCAAATTCTTTTTCTTTCATTCTTTTTTTTTCAACAAATGTAAATAAAATAGCCGAAGAATGCCACCATTCATTCTCCGGCTTGTTATGATAAATCTCTTCTTATGAAAACAGTACGAATGTAAGATTTAAATCTTAATCTTCCTAATTTCCTCAACCATATTCTTATATCCGCAGAACTTGCTGTTAATAACATCGAAGATAGATTCTGACCAGCCAGCTATGTTCAAGATATTAGATCCTCTGTAAAACATCTCACTTCCATATCCTTGAATAGAAATAGAAACGATCTTGCAATTTGGATTTACTTTCTTGAACCCTTTCAAAAGTTCGGCGAATTTACCATATCCATAACCGGAGGTTCTCTCCCATACAACAGATTCACCATCTCCTACCTGCATATCTGAAATAACGTACAAGTTATCTACCTTGATCTTATCCTTAACGCACTTTCCTAAGAACATAAAAAGACCGTTTTCAGTAGATTCTCCGCATTCCTCTCCGGCAGCAAAAGACTTTTTGTTGTTCCATAAAACACCTTTACTTCTGTCATATTCGTAGTTGATAAGCTCATCACCGAACATACCGATAAATACGTCAGGGAGCACGGATGCAATCATACAGCCAAACAGGTTACCGATGACAGCCGTATCTGTTTTGCTAAAGGCAGACACCTTAGAAGATCCTCCCATATCTCCACGTACAGAACCGGAATGGTCTATCAGGATCGCCGACCGCCCCTCCAATACCGGCAGGTTCTTGCAGGAGATGGTTATGGCTTTCTCCAACGCATCTAAAATCTTATCTTTGTTACGCGCTGTTAATTTAGTTCGTTTTTTATCCGACTCAAATACAATATCATTTTCGGAACCGGTAGCACCTATATTTTCAACCTCTTTGTAAGCTGAAGCAAAACGGAAAGGAAGCGTCTTCGAATTAAGTACCTTCTCTTCTATTGTAAGCTGCCTACAAACTTCATCTATTTGATCAGGAGCGTATTTGATTATGTTTACAAGGTTGCGAACCATATTAAAAATAGGCATGCCTTTCACATTAGAAACCACGTCCCGAATAGCGTCACCTAAAGCTTCTTTCTTCTCTTTATCATCTTTCTTATCCTGACCGGCCTTAGACATTTCTTTTCAAGAATCTTGCTTTCGTATAATCCAGACAAAGATCGACCTTCTATAAGATACTGGAAAGCTGTTTTATTAACCTGATTGCTTTTGGGGTGAAATAAATTCACAAGATCAATCATCGTAATAACCCTACTGTCCATCTTGTACTTGTCAATCCGATACGGATCAAGACCTTCCAGGGCCGTCTTAAACCCTTTCTTAATAGCGCTGGATATTCCTCTTAACTTCTTTGGATTTTTGTCGTTAAGAGCCGCATAGCAGCCAAGGATTTCGCTCATATCATCAGGACGCATAACGATCTTATTATAGAACCTTGAAGCCCATTCCTTACCCGATGCTTTGCTGGCAAGGACAGAAGCCATAAGATGCGTTACCGACCTAAGCTTTCCTTCTTTCCTGACATACAATGCTGTTTGTGCTGCGAAATATGGATCTACTTAATCCATAAGGTCCTTAATCCTGTTCACCTTGTCTTTTTCTTTCTCATAATAAGAATCAGACAACATGGTAGTCATTACCGTAGATACCAACTCTTCTTCTGCGTTAGGCTTATACGCCTTCTCTCCCATGTGATTCACGATCGTAGGTTTAACACCTTCATCCTTTTTGTTAAACTTTCCCATTTGTTGTTGTTTTCTTTAAAGTGTTATACAAAAAAAGCAGTGATATTACTACCACTGCTTGAGAAAAAAAATATATCAAAATGAATACTCAATGAGGGAAAACCTGAAGTTAGTGTAAACAATCAAATAATGGATTTGAACCATTGACACATATCTTAAAAGGATATTGCTCTACCATCTGAGCTAAATTCGAAGTAACTAACCCCATCACCACTCATTAGTTTCTTGAGACAAGTTGATTTGTATATCATGCTGCAATCTTTATCCGTTATATACGAAGATGCTATAGATGTAATATCCATATTGTTCGGCGAAAACACATCGCTCCTTACGATATGCAACAAACCAACCCCGGTAACACATGACAAAAATTCCAGTGGTAATATTAATACCTACATAATTAAGGATAGTTCAAGTGGATTATTTAAAATAGGGAAAAGCTCTAATCCTATTGAAAGACTTAAAACGCTATCTATTGGGAATCCTAATTTATCAATAATAGGAGTATGCAATAAAAATGTAGAATTATTAATACATAAAGAATATGATTCGGTAAGAGTAGGTGGAGAATGGTTTAGAATGGATAATAATGATATTTGCCATATAATAAAGAAATACGGATTTATATGTGTAGAATAAAAAATCACCCTCTACTTATTGAAAAGTAGAGGGTGATACGATATTATCTATTCTTAATCTTATCCTCAGAAATCAACCACTGGAATATAATCTTCCGGTTGCTAATTACTTTCTTTATCCTCATCAGCATCCAACTTCCTCTTAACCTATCAAGCCATGACCGTCTAAAATTAAGAGAATCAGGATTAACCGACTTATTTATATCGTTATCGTCCTTGATCCAGATAGGTGTTTCAGATCGGTCATCGTCAACCCTATTAAAGAAGTCGTTTAACTTATGTCTTCTATATACTTCAGTATCCAGAACCTCGGTATAGTCGCCTACAATCTTCGGATACGATATACGTTGCGCTAAATTATTCTTTTCTTCTGGAACAAGATGAATTTCACCTGAGTTGTTTGTGTCGTTGTAGATAGTTATCGTATCTAAACCTATTTTCCTGTCAAGAGTGTAATTCACATCATCTACGTATTTCCTTGCATCAAGCTCGTATTCTACAGAAGCCAACGTAGAGCCATTATATTTCTCTTTTATCGGCACTTCTAATATAAATGGATATGTTGTTCCGTAGAATGTCTGGAAGCTCTTATTCGTCAGCAAATGACTCCATAAACCACCTTCTTCGTCTGATGCCGGAAAGTTTATTCCTGTCTGGAAATATTGTTGCTGTTCTATATAATAGTCAGGACAGAACGAATAATAAGAAATCCATTCTTGCTTCAGACACGAATATCCGATAGTGAACGACACGTCTTTAAAATACTGTTCGTCTTTTAAAGATATTTCCTTATCGTTTGACAGCACCTCTGTTTCATTGTACAAGAACCTTCCACCATCATATTTGTAATATGCCGGGTTCTTAACAGGTATATAATCTTTTTTCGTGATAAGTACCCTCTTATACCGATTATCCCATCCAAGAGACAGACCAAGACCGATAAATTTATTGTCTGTATCTTCTTCTGTCATCTCTGTACCGGTTAAGATATTAGTTATTCCGTATCTAAGAATCTTAAACGGAAGATGGCGTTTAAGCCAATGTCTGATACCTACACTAAGTTCCTTGAGATTACGTCCGTTCGGATCGGTCATAAACACCTGTGCTCTTTTAGTATCTACCCAGAAGTGACCAAATTCTGAACTAATTATTTCAGTGCTCTGGGTTCCAGAATAACCGAGGTCGGTCGTGTTGTACTCCAGAGGCCTGGACGCAAACAGACCGCCGGTGCCCATCTCAGCCTGCCCAGGGGAGGTACGCTCCTTGATTACATCTATGGCGTTATGGAGTGAAACCTGATCCTCGAACCTGACAAGAATCTGATCGGATTCAATACGCTTCATGTGAATAAGCTTCCCGTTGCTGGTTGGAAACTCATGATAGTCCATAGGCTTGTACGTTAGCCACGGATCTGTTTGACTGTTTTCAGATACGTCAGCCCTACTCCATATAACACCATTAGGTCGCTGGTAAGCACAATCATAAAAACGACGTTCGTATGTCGCCGGCAATACATTAGGTGTCAATGTCATTCTTGATGAGTATATAGGACTTATCTTGTAATCATTGTCCCTATGGATAGATACGTTCTTTTCTTGTGTCCACCAAACAAAATCTCCTACTTTTGGATAGAATAATTCATGAGACTGAGGGCCCTCTAATCTGAAATTACAATTTATTTCAGATTCTACAAGGAACTGAGGAATACCATAGAACCATGTATAAAATCTGCCATCTACATACTTACCGGAGGTGTCACCATTCAATTCATACAAGCTCTTCCTATTTGGGTAAAAAGCATATTTTCCTTTATTAGATGATGTCCAACTATTGAAACGTTCGTTATCTATCGTCTCAAGAGCGTCTTCTCCGGTATCATAATTAACAAAATATCTTGGATACCCTACATTTCTATAATCCATGTAAGGGAAAGGTATCATATCTCCAATACCAAAAGCACTATTATAAAAAACAGGAAATTTTCTCTTTAATGAAAATCTGGTTATCACCGTATCACCACCGAACATCAGTTTCTTTTCATTAGTGAAAAATCCACATCCACCTATGGAAATCCATTTTATATCTTCTATTTGACCATATTGATCCGGCCTATATCTCATAAGCCTCATATACGGAGAACAGATGTATGAAACTGATTTGGATTGCTCAAATGTTCTTCCTGCTACAACATCGCTTCCAGCAATAACCAAATCATCTATACGGCTACTGTCGTAGTTGTAGACATAGTTCGGATATTCCAATAAATATTTCGATTTACCATCTCCTTTTTCACCTGGATCACCAAATGATAAAAATAACGAAGATTCACGATCTATATTATTAACAAATAAGAATCGTCCCTCATTATCGTTTTTACCGGTTCCCCATTTAGATGACATACTGGCATCCATCATAGGATATACACCGGACTTCATGTATTTAACAGAAGATAAACCACGAGCAAAATTTCGTTCATACTTATCCTGGTCTGTTATACCTATCATTGAATTATATAATCCTACAGAAGTATAATACCATGCATGATTACGTCTTGGTCCATTGTTTATAAACGTATTAAGCCAATCATAGCGGTACTTACCGTACAATATCGGGCCCTTAGCAAGAGTTTGACTGATGGTTGACACCATTGAAGAAAACAGCATGGCCACACTTAGATTCGTTAGGAATCCTCCTCCGGTAAGACCGGCCGACCCTCCTATGTATCCAGACTGCGCCCTTATCTGAAGCTCTTCTGCTATCATAGCGGCTATTGTGGCACTTGATTCAACTGCGGCAAGTGACGCAGCCATCGTGTATGCGGCAGGACCTAAGATAGTCCATTTTGGATGATCTTCGACAGGTACGAAACTGCCCACAGATATTCCTCTTTGAAACCCGTCTATACATACTTCATTTGGAAGTTCGGGCTTATTGAAATAAATATCAGGCGAACAGAATGAATACCACACGTTTCCTCCTTTGTCGAAAGGATGGGATATAAACTCGTCTCTTTTGCCAGACGTATAATTATATTGATCTTGTGATAGGTCATTATATGGGTAATTAGGATAAATATTTACATTACCATCGTCTCCTATGTATCTAAGCATATCATAGGCTAATCCTGAAGCCACAACCGACCTATTTAGCCTCCTATCTCCACGATACAGTTCATATCCTACAATCGTATCTCTTTGTTGTTGCGTAATCAAACCAGAATCTACCGCAAAATCCAAAAACACTTGTATGGTGTTCTCATCTACCATAATACCTACCGGATATATTTCAGAAGCTATGTCATACCCACGTTCATCACTGTTCATAAAAGGTATATGCTTATTATCTGGGAACCGGTAATGACGTATAGGTTGTTGGCAAAATACGGTAGAAGTATCTACTCCTCCATAAGAATGACCCTTGAAATAAGATAATCCATTTTTGTCTGACAAAGGAGCGCCATAATATTCTGTTAACTTATTCATAATATTAGAATAAGCTTCTGATTTTTTTGGATCATCATAAGATCTGCCTGTGTCTATTTTCATCCTACTACTATCATAAAGTTCAAAATTAGCAGGATATTTCTCAGATGATTCCCAATATGCAAAATCTCCGTATTTATAAGGACGAGGCTTGCAATTGATGGGCCTATCTCCACATGTCTGACATTTGGATGCAAATACGACTGTTGATCTTAATGTTATTGAATCAACAGACAAATCAACCTTATTTATTTCTTTTTCTCTTACACCAAAAATATAAGGATATATGGTTTTACCCGCAGCAAAAGCGACTCCAAGAATAGCACGGGAAGGCTTCTTTCCTACTTCTTCCTCTTCTTCTGGGGTATCATAATTTTTATAAGAACAAAATTGAATTTGTCTAAACGTCATTATCCAAGGAACTGCCACAATAGGAGATTCTATTGTAACATAAAAATAATTTTGACCTATAGAATCAAAAAACTCTTCATTTATTTCTCCGAAAGCTGGTTTTGCTATGTTAATAATAACAGAATGAGATGATTCATACTCAGGTCTATCAAATTCAACTGGTACTATTCCAAGAGGGGACCATGTTTCAACATCCTTCCAAAAAGAAACACGAACATAATTAGTAGACACAGCATCCATTATGCCATCTATCTTTCCAAGAGCTTCAAGATAAAGAACTTTGTTCTCATCTTTATAACCTTCTATGTCCCACTCTTCTGGTCTGTTGATTCTGATAAACCTGGCATTTGTCATTACATTTCTGACAAACTTCCATACCACAAATTCAGATGCGAATCCAATATTAAGCTTATCCCCCGTAGGATTGTTAAATGTAGCATTGTTCACATACCCCTCAAATTTCCAATCAGTTTCAGCTATACCGGTATCTGAATTTTTATATATCATATCTTGCAACTTCTCAGAAGCTTCAGGCCAAAATTGCTCAATACAATACCTGGGCCCGTTCTTTGATCTATACTGATTATTTATGACCGTACTGGTAGATCTGCCGGCTCTCCAATCTCCCACACCATTTATCCTTTGACTCCATCCATCTATATGAAGAATATAACTTCCAAGAAGATAATTATAATTTTGAAAGTTGTTATAATCAGTTCTTGACACAGTAGGATCAGAACAATAACTCTCAATATAACATCCGCATGTACAAGGCATGGTATCTAATACGTATATAGCATCAGATACGGTTTTTAAAACAGATCCAGGTTGTAAATATGGATAAAACTCAGAACAAAGATGTTGATTGCCATCACCTGATATGCTGCCAGCGCTATATCCAAAAAATGCTTCCTCCATCCATTCAGATAAAGAGCCCATTGTCTCATAGTTAAACAACACAGAATACTTATTCTGATTCTCTCCTCCTGTGGTGTATAGATAATCTGTAGAGACATGTTCCATTTCACTAAGAACCTTATATATATAATCTTCCACAAGACCTGTTATCAAAGGAACTGGAGCAGACAATATAGATTCTTGACGATGGGGAACTTCGCAGTCCCCTTCCATTTCTGGTAACCCAATATGATCAATTGGTTCCATATAATCCTGTGCTCCGTCTTCTCTGTAATTGGTAGCTATATCGCATATCTGTCTTTCATTGTCTCCATTCTCCTTATTATTACAAGCTACAAGACCTATATTTTCAGACAAATAATTTATAGGGGTTCCTACAATATCATCATAATCGATAATAAATCTTGATTTACCTTTAAAAGTGGCAAAATTGCTTTCCACTATAACAGTTTGACCTACGGTAGCCGGGTTGTTACACTC
>ENA-OPNJ01000024-OPNJ01000024.1-human-gut-metagenome-genome-assembly--contig:-NODE-24-length-67254-cov-6.647167_pt1 | contig 67254 bp, 52 predicted proteins | sample MGYA00241535_ERZ501767 | MGnify/ENA primary metagenome ERZ501767 (study PRJEB25962, sample SAMEA2042564) | human gut metagenome | biome: human gut; feature: human-associated habitat; material: faeces...
ACGTATTCGGGCGTATGCGATACGCCCCTACATGGCAATTGGGTGAAATGCAGAGATTCAAATTTTTATTTATGCATAATATATTTTCCCTCAACCTATGAATACATTTTTAGAAACCTCCCGACTTATTCTCCGCCCTTGGCAAGAAGCCGATGCGGAAGCCTTGTACAAGTATGCGAAAGACCCTGCTATCGGACCTATAGCCGGATGGCCACCCCACACCTCCATAGCACACAGCCTGGAAATCATCCGCACCGTCTTTACTGCTCCCGAGACCTACGCCGTGGTACTGAAAGAAACAAATGAACCAGTAGGAAGTGCCGGCATTATGTTCGGCGACGGCATGCACAGTGCTGCCATGCAGGCTGATGAAGCTGAAATCGGCTATTGGATAGGTGTGCCATACTGGGGGCAGGGATTGACACCCGAAGCCGTAAGATGCCTATTGCAGCGGTGCTTTACCGACTTAGGCGTGTCGGCGGTGTGGTGTGGATATTACGATGGAAATACCCAATCGCGCCGCGTAATGGAGAAATGCGGACTTACCTATCATCACACGGAGAGCGGCAACACATCTCCTTTGGGCGATATACGCACGGAACATTTCATGCGGATTACGGCAGAAGAGTGGAAGGCGCTTCAACAGATTCGGGAAATAAACAAAGATGCCCGGCCAACGGAACTCATCAGCCAACTGATGCAGGTATGGGAATCATCCGTCCGCGCCACCCATCACTTTCTGAGCGAACAAGACATCCGCAACCTTCGTCCCATGACCGAAGAAGCATTGCGCACCATCGATACCTTGATTATAGCGTTTGCCGCCAACAAACCTGTTGGCTTTATGTGCATCCAAGACCAGAAAATAGAAGCCCTGTTCCTTGCTCCCGGACATATCGGAAAAGGAATCGGGAAACGGCTCATCCGGTTGGCTATCAATCGATACAAAGCTTTCTACATCGACGTAAACGAGCAGAATGCACAAGCTACAGACATTTACCGCCACCTCGGTTTCGAAGTCTTCCGCCGCAATGAAACCGACAGCCAAGGAAACCCTTTCCCGATATTGTGCATGAAGTTCAATCCTAATAAGGTATAACCATGCTATCGGATCCTACCTGCCATCATAAGTGGTCAGAAATGGCAAAGAGATAGAACGTACATTCATCGTTTTCGATATTCCATATACAAAAATTTCCTCATTTATGAGGATTGCATGTGTCGGAGATTTGGCGTTACTTTGCAGGCGATTGGAAAAAACGCAGATTAACGCAGATTTCCGCGGATTATTTTTATTGACTATTGGACTATTTAGATTTACTATTTTGCCCTAAACCGTACGTTGTCAATCGAAAAATTGTAAATAAAATAATCTGTGTTAATCTGCGAAAATCTGCGTTTCAAAAAAAACAAAGCACATATATGAAAACAAGACTTATCTTTACAACACTGGCACTTGCCGCCACCGCCGCGGCATCCGCCACAACACACGACACCTTGCGCGACACCACACGAGTGATCGACATCGAAGAGGTAGTGGTCATCGCCACCCCTAAGGAAAACACCCGCCTGCGCCAACAGGCACTCTCCGCCACCTCGCTCTCGCAAGCGGACATACGGAGCCGGCAAATCGCATCGGTAAAATCGCTCTCTGGGTTGGTGCCCAACCTGTTCATCCCCGACTATGGGTCGAAGCTCACCACCTCGGTCTACGTACGGGGCATCGGGTCGCGCATCAACACGCCTGCCGTAGGGTTGTATGTTGACAACGTGCCCTTCATCGACAAGTCGGCGTTCGACTTCAACTACTCCGACATCGAACGCATCGACGTGATGCGCGGACCGCAGGGCACGCTGTACGGGCGCAACACGATGGGCGGGCTGATACGTGTGTTCACCAAGTCGCCCTTCACCTATCAGGGGACGGACGTGCAACTCAGTGCCTCCACCTACAACGATTACAAGGTGATGCTGAAGCACTACCACCGTATATCCGAACAATTCGCCTTCTCGGTAGGAACCTTCTACGAACACAAAGGAGGATTCTTCAAGAACGCTTTCGACGGCAAGCGCATCGACACCGATGACGAGGCAGGAGGACGCATCCGTGCCATCTGGCTTCCCAATGCCAACCTGAAACTGGACTTCACCGCCAATTACGAGTACACCAACCAAGGCGGATACCCCTACGCCTATACCGGACGCACCGACGGCGAAGAGGAAGACCGCGCCGAATACATCGGCACCATCTCATACAACCGCCCCAGCGGATACAGGCGCAACCTGGCAAACGGCGGACTGAGCATCGAACACCACGCAAGGAACTTCATCCTGAGCAGCGTCACCGGATTCCAGTACCTGCACGACCGGATGACCTTGGACCAGGACTTCACCGAAGCCGACATCTATACCCTGGTGCAGAAACAAGACGCAAAAACCCTGAGCCAGGAAATCGTACTGAAGTCGAACCCCGGCACGCGCTGGCAATGGACCACCGGCGTGAGCGGATTCTACCAATGGCTGGACACCGGCGCACCCGTCACCTTCCACGATGAGGGCATCAGCAGCCTGATAGAAGACAACATCAATGCCGGACTGGCACAACTCCCCGCAGGTGCCCCTACCCTCTCGGCAAGCGTCACCACCCGGCCTCTCCTTGTACCCGGACACTTCAAGACACCTGTACTGAACGGTGCCATCTACCACCAGTCGACATTGAACGACCTTTTCACCGAGGGACTCTCGCTTACCGTAGGACTACGGCTGGACTATGAAAAACTCTGGCTGGACTATGACTCCCGCTGCGACATGGGCTTCGACTTCGGCGTATCAGCCCCTTTCCTGCCCCAGCCCATCTCCCGCTCGCTGGCGGCATCGGTGCGCTTCGCCGGCAAAGAGCACACCGACTACCTGCAACTCCTCCCCAAGTTCACCCTGCAATATGCGTGGAACCCCGAAAACAACGTCTACGCCACCGTGAGCCGAGGATACCGTTCGGGCGGATACAACATCCAGATGTTCTCCGACCTGATACAAGCCGACTTGCGCACCGCGATGATTGACGCCGTGAAGCAAGATGAAGTGTTCGGCAACTTCGCCGGAATGATTCCCGACTTCCCCTCTTCGGACGTAGACGTGACAGATGCCACCCTCTACAAGCCCGAATATGCATGGAACTACGAGGCGGGCGCACACCTCACCGCGGCAGGTGGAAAGCTGCAGACCGACCTTGCCTTCTTCTACATGGACACGCGCGACCAGCAGATTTCGCGCTTCGCCGAAACAGGATTGGGGCGCATCACCGTCAATGCCGGGAAAAGCCGAAGCATCGGAGCGGAAGCATCGTTGCGTGCCCGCCTGACCGATAATTTCCTCCTGAACGGAAGCTATGGCTACACCTACGCTACCTTCACCGACTATGTGGTGAGCGACACGGAGAACTACAACGGACGCTACGTGCCCTTCGTGCCCAAACACACGTTCCACATCGGCGGGCAATACCGTTTCGTCTTGCGAAAGAACGCCATCCTCGACAACATCACCGTAGATGCCAACTATCGTGCGGCAGGGCGCATCTACTGGACCGAACAGAACAATGCCAGCCAGCCCTTTTACGGCACACTGGACGGGCGCCTCAGCTTCAACAAAGGGAACGGGCAGGTGGCACTCTGGATAACAAACGCCCTCAACAAGCGTTACCAGGCGTTCTACTTCGAATCGATGAACCGTGGTTTCGAGCAACAAGGACGCCCCCTGCAAGTAGGAATCGACCTGCGGTGTAACTTCTGATTGGGTTTCACCACAGATAGCACAAAGCTTTTTATTCAATAATGCGAATCAGGAACAGACTTCCTGATTCAAAATTAAAAAGCATGAATGATGAATGAAGAATCGCTTCGCCCGCATGGAATTCTTCATTCTTCATTCCTCATTCTTCATTAAAAAAACTTATCTTTGTGGCTGAAAAAAAACAAATGTTTCTATGCCACTGAATTTACCTGATAAATTGCCAGCCATCGACTTGCTGAAGGAAGAGAATATCTTCGTTATCGATACATCGCGGGCAAGTACACAAGACATACGTCCGTTGAAAATCGTCATCCTCAACCTGATGCCGATAAAGATTACTACCGAGACCGACCTGATACGGTTGCTCTCGAACTCGCCCCTCCAGATAGAGGTGAGCTTTATGAAACTGAAGAGCCATACCTCGAAGAACACGCCCATCGAGCACATGAAGGCGTTTTACCGTGACTTCGACCTGATGCGCGACGAGAAGTTCGACGGGATGATTATCACCGGCGCACCGGTGGAGCATCTCGATTTCGAAGACGTGAACTACTGGAGCGAGATACAGGATATATTCAATTGGACGCGTACGCACGTCACTTCTACCCTTTACATCTGCTGGGCGGCACAGGCTGGGCTGTATCATTTCTATGGGGTGCCCAAGTATCCGCTGGAGAAAAAGATGTTCGGCATCTTCGAGCATCATGTGTGCGAGGGGTTCGGGAAGCTGCCTATCTTCCGCGGGTTCGACGATGTGTTCTTCGTGCCGCACAGCAGGCATACGGAAGTGCGCCGCAAGGACATCGAACACTGCCCCGAGCTGCAGATTGTTTCGGAATCGGAAGACTCGGGCGTACATATCGTGATGGCGCGCGGAGGACGCGAGTTTTATGTGACGGGCCATTCGGAATATGCCCCTTATACACTGGATACTGAATACCGGCGCGACTTGGCGAAAGGCTTGCCCATCGATATGCCGAAGAATTATTATCGCGGAGATGACCCGGAAAAGGGACCGCTGGTGCGCTGGCGCAGTACTGCCAACCTCTTGTTCTCCAACTGGCTGAACTATTACGTATATCAGGAAACACCGTATGATATCAATGAAATCAAGTAACCCCCTTTCCGTCCCCCCGGTGAGGGCTATCGAACTGCTGGCTCCTGCCAAGAATCTGGAGTGTGGAATCGAAGCCATCAACCACGGAGCGGATGCCGTGTATATCGGGGCACCCCGTTTCGGAGCACGTGCTGCTGCCGGAAACTCGTTGGACGACATCGCGGCACTGGTGCGTTATGCCCATCTGTACCGTGTGCGCATTTACGTTACGGTGAATACCATCCTGAAAGAAGACGAACTGAAAGCCACCGAGGCGATGATATGGGACTTGTACCGCATCGGGGTGGATGCGCTTATCGTACAGGATATGGGCATCACACAACTGGACCTGCCGCCTATCCCCCTGCATGCCAGCACGCAGATGGACAACCGCACGCCGGAGAAGGTGCAGTTTCTTGCCGAAGCCGGATTCCGCCAGGTGGTGCTCGCCCGTGAATTGAGCCTTGACGAAATCGGCCGTATCCACCGCCGGTGCCCCAGCACGTTGCTCGAGGTCTTCGTCCACGGGGCGTTGTGCGTGAGTTATAGCGGGCAGTGTTACGTCAGTCAGGCGTGTTATGGGCGGAGCGCCAACCGCGGCGAATGCGCCCAGTTTTGCCGCCTGGGATTCGACCTTGTGGATGCCGACGGGAAGACCATCGTAAACGACAGGCACCTGCTCTCGCTCAAGGATATGAACCAAAGTGCGAACCTCGAAGCCCTGCTCGATGCGGGGGCTTCATCGCTCAAGATAGAAGGAAGGCTGAAAGACGTGTCGTATGTGAAAAACGTCACGGCATATTACCGCCAGCAACTGGATGCCATTTTCCGCCACCGGAAAGAATACATGCGGGCATCATCGGGCACGGTGCATCTGGCTTTCCATCCCCAATTGGACAAGAGTTTCAGCCGCGGATTTACCGACTATTTCGCCCACGGACGCAATCCGGGTATCTTCAACCTGAATACTCCGAAATCGTTGGGCGAAGAGGTAGGCACGGTGAAAGAAGTACGGGGCAACTGCCTGACCGTGGCGGGCGTGAAGTCCTTCGCCAATGGAGACGGATTGTGTTACCTCGACGGACAAGGCAAGTTGCACGGTTTCCGGGTAAACCGTGTGGAAGGCAATAAGCTGTTCCCGTTGGAAATGCCTCGCGGCATACGTCCGAAAACAATGCTGTACCGCAATTTCGACCAAGAGTTCGAGCGCGTGATGCAGAAGAAGTCCGCCATAAGGAAGATAGCGGTGGACATGCGTCTGGAAGCAAATCCTTCCGGCTTCACCCTCGACCTTTCCGATGAAGACGGGACAAGGGTGAGCGTGGTGCTGGAACGGGAAAAAGAACGGGCACGCACACCGCAAGCCGAGAACCTGAAGGCGCAGCTGGGCAAGTTGGGCACCACGCCTTTCGAAGCCCGTGAGATTGCCATCGGTTTTGCCGAAGACTGGTTTATCCCCGCATCCGGACTTTCGGACTTGCGCCGCCGGGGAGTGGAGCGCCTGCTTCAGGCACGCCGCATCACCTATCCGCAAGAGCGCAGGCTATGGGAGCAGACCGCGCATCCTTATCCCGAAAAAGAGTTGGATTATCGCGGCAATGTGATGAATACGCTTGCCGAGGCTTTCTACCGCCGCCACGGTGTAGAGCAGATAGCTCCTGCTTTCGAGCGGGAAGCGCCGGCAGGAGTGGCGCTGATGTTTTGCAAGCATTGCATCCGATATAGCCTGGGCTGGTGTCCGGTGTATCAGAAAAAGCGTTCGCCCTACCGCGAGCCTTATTACCTGGTGAGCAGCGACGGCAAGCGTTTCCGGCTGGAATTCGATTGCAAGGCGTGCCAGATGAAAGTTTTTTCACCACAGATTACACAGATTGAATAAATAGATTTTTTCTGTGTAATCCGATGATGAACTTATTTGCTAATGAACTTTATAATCTGTGTAATCTGTGGTGAAAAATGTTGAAGAGTAAGTATTTCGTACCGTTCCTGTTGCTGCTGGTGCTTGCTACGGCTTGCCGCTATCAGCCTTTGGTGCCTTCTTCCGCAGAAGAGGGAGGCGACTCCGTCCGTTTCTATTCGCGGATGTATGCCCTGAACAGCAATTTTCAGATAGAGGCAGACACACTATGGCTGCATGTGCTTCCGTTTATGGATACGGTACCGCTGCTCCGGGGCGATGAAGTGGTGGTGGCGGAGTTTGATGTACATCCGCAAGATTCCGTCGACTCGGTGTGGGTGAAAGTGGCACGCGACCAGGAGACCATCGGGTGGATTCAGGAACACCGCCTGCTGGACAACATCGTGCCGGTCGACCCTATCTCGCGCTTCATCCATTTCTTCAGCAACGCCCACACCCTGCCTTTCTTCCTTGTACTGGCGGTGTTTTTCCTGTGGTTCGTCTACCGGGCGGTGCGGCGCAAGCAAATCAAGCTCATCTGGCTGAACGATATCGATAGCGGCTTCCCCATCCTCTTGTCCCTGCTGATGGCAATAGCCGCCACTACCTACAACAGCATCCAGCACTTCGTGCCCGAGACGTGGGAACGCTACTATTATGCCCCCACGCTCAACCCCTTTGATGTGCCCTTTATTCTCGGCTTTTTCATCGTGTGCGTTGCCCTGGCATTGCTGGTGGGTGTGGCGATGCTCGACGACCTTTTTCACCAGACCAAAGCAGAAGTAGCGTTCTTCTACCTCGTGGGGCTGGTATCGTGCTGCATCTTCATCTATGTGTTTTTCACCTACGTCAATGTTTATATCGCCTATGTATGCCTCGTGGCGTATACCGCCGGCTGCATCCGCTGGCTGTGCAAGCCAGAACGCTACCCCTACGTATGCGGCGCATGCGGTGCCAAGCTGCGTACCAAGGGCATCTGCCCCCATTGCGGCGCGCTGAACGAGTGATGAATATTTTCACCGCAGATTACACAGGTTCACATTATTATATGCACAGGCATATGCATACGCTTGCAGGAAGCTTTGCATATATATCAATGAATTATGCAATATAATTGCCTTACGGGTGAAAAGAGAGAGGCTATGGCGTTACAATTGTTACAATTACAGTAATTTGAAATGACTTTTTAGACGAAGAAAAAAGTGAATTAAAAATTTATATTATATATATTATTATATAATATATATAATATAATATTCTAAATGATTTTTCTCTCTTCCGGACAACGGGATTGAAAAAGCGATTTCAATTAACTGTAATTGTAACAATTGTAACGGGTAGTATAGACAGCACCTATAAGATTCCTTGCATAAAAGAGAAAGATTTTTATCACTGCAACTATTTGATTTTCAATAGAAAACATAAAATATCTATTTTTGTTAACAGATTTTTACACATACCATTTTTTATTCTGCCGATTATTCACAAAAAATGCATATCTTTGCATTATAAAACTTTAAATGTAATAGCTATGTCTGACCAATCAATCACTCCTTGCCCGCTGAGTTTCAAGGGCATCCCCTATTCTGACATTATCAACCGCTGGTTTTCGCTCGCCGGAGGCGAACCTGTAGAAGGAGAACGCAACGACAAGCTGCACCGCCTGGCTTCGCACCTGCGCTACATCACGGACAACAACGAAGAAACCCTTTTGCAGATTATGCCGCGTTACGGGCTTCCGGAAAAGGAAATGAAGGGGCTGATTCATTCGGCGTGCTCGGCGAAATGGTATTCGGTGCCGAAGCTGATGCAAGAGGCTTGTAGGGGCGTATCGCATACGCCCGAATGCGCCAACGAGGGCACCAATGAGGATGTGTGTGCGGATGTTTCCGGGCGTATGCAATACGCTACAGTGCCCCCCGAATTGCCCAAACGTCTTCCCAAGCTTATCCGCCTTCTTGTGAGCCGCACGCCCGAAGTGTACAGGCCTGCCGTGGCGCATGCGGTATTCCCTTCGTTGGCAACCCATTTGCATCAAGTGCGCTTCAAGTATATTGACAATGTGGAGCATGAGGCGACCCTTATGAACGTGCTCATGGCGGGGACGGGTGCCGGAAAAGACTGCATTTCGGAGCCGATAAACCGCATCATGGCAGACATCCGGCGCAGGGATGAGGTGAACCTGCGCAGAGAGCGCGAATGGAAGGAAGAGGTGAACTCGAAAGGAGCGAACAAGGACAAACGCCAGCGCCCCGAAGGGCTTATCATCCAGGAGATTGATGCAGACATGACCAATCCGGCATTCGTGATGCGCACCGCCGAGGCGGAGGGGCATTTCCTCTACACGAAAATGAACGAGATAGACCAGTTCGATGCCCTGAAAGGGTCGGTAAGGGGACGCCAGCAGTTCCAAATCATGTGCCTTGCGTTCGACCCCGGAAACCGCTACGGGCAGACGCGCGCCAGCGCACAAGCCGTGACGGAAAAGGTCACCATCCGTTTCAACTGGAACGCTTCGACCACCGTCCAGAAGGGGAAGAAATACTTCGCACGGGTACTGACCGACGGACCTATCTCGCGCATCAACTTCTGCACCATTCCCGAACGCGAAATCGGGGCGGACATGCCGGTGTATGGCAAGTATGACGCGGCTTTCGACGAGGAGCTTCGCCCGTACATCGAGAACCTGAACCGTGCCACGGGACTGATTGATTGCCCGCAGGCGTACAAGCTCGCCCAGGAGATGAGCGCCGAAAACGCGGAGTGGGCCGTGCTCTCGCAAGACCGTGTGTACGAGAACCTTTCGTTCCGCGCCAACGTGATAGCCTACTTGAAGGCATGCGTGCTCTACGTGGCGAACGGGGAGAAATGGGAAAAGTCGATAGAAGACTTCGTGCGCTGGTCGTTCCACTACGACATGTGGTGCAAGCTGGAGTTTTTCGGGGAAGCGATAAAGGAAGCGATGGACGAAGACAAGCGCCCACTGTACGGCAGGCACCGTCCGGGCAGGCGCAACCTGCTGGAGCTGCTTCCCGATGAGTTTACGCATGCCGATGCGGTACGTGCGCGCCGGACAGCAGGCATGAGCGAGAAGGGCACCAGCAGCATGCTGAGGCAATGGGTATTCCGCCGTTACGTTACAATTGTTACAAATAACAATTATCAAAAACTGAAGTTCAAGGCGTAGAAATTAAGAATGAAGAATGAAGAATCGCTTCGCCCGCATGGAATTGGCTTACGCCGAACGTTGTTTCTTCATTCTTAATTCTTCATTCTTCATTCAAAAAAGATTCTTCATTCTCAAAGCCTGTTCTTGTAAATCTCCGCCATCAGCTTCTGGTACCGGTTCTCCAGCTCGATGTATGCCTGAAGGTTGCGGTAGATGTTGTCTGCCTCGGTATAAAATTCGATGATGGAGAGCTGGCCCGCCTTTACGGCTTCGTTGAGCAAAGCCAGGGTGCGGTGCATCAGGACGACATCGTACGCCTGCATCGCCTCGCGCAACTGCTGCATTTCGTTGAAACGGGCATGCACGTCTGCCGCCGCTTGCAGGCGGGCATTGTCCAGCGCCAGGCGGGTACTCTCCACTTGCAAGCGGGCTATTTTCCCTTTTTTCCGGTTGGAAAACAAGGGCAGGCTTCCACCTATCAGGAAACCGTTGCTTTTCTCGTCAAGCGACGTGTTGCGCCTGTAGCCGACCTCTATTTTGGGCAACCAGCTCTGGCGGTTCACCTTCAGCTCCTTCTCGGCGGCACGCGCATCGGCATCTGCCGCCAATAAACCGGCATCGGTAGCCATCACCTCATCGTAAAAGGCATTGCAGTCTTTCAGTTCCTCCACGTGGGGATAGGTGTCTGCTGTAAATTCCAAGGGCATGTTTCCGTTCATTGCCAGCAACTGCTGGAGTGCGGTGCGGTGGGCGGCATTGTTTTGCGCCACTTCGGTCTGCACGCTCATCCGTTCCATTTTGATTTTGTTCACTTCGAGGATGCCCGCATCGCCTTCCTCCAGGCGTTTCTCGAAGAGGGCAAGCAGCTCGCCGGCATTCTTCGCCCGCTCCTCCAGCAAGGCGTGTTGCTGGTTGAGCATTATCAGGTCGAGGCAAAGGTTCTTGGCACTGAGCAGGATATCGCGGCGTGCCGCCTGTTGCCTGCGGTCGAGAGCCGCCTGCTTCCACTTGCCCGACTGGCGGCGTGCACCGTAAAGCGTAGGGAAATCGAAGCCTTGTGTCACGACCAGTTCGGAGCTGGACATGCCGGTGATGCCCCGGGTGTAGAACGGGCTGTATTCCACCGAAGGGTCTTCGAGGTTGTTTTCCGCCTGCACTTCGAGTTTCGAGGCGAGCGTGCTTTGCCGTTGTGCCTGAAGCTCCTTGTTGTTCTGCTCCACCTGCCGGAGCACTTCGTCTATGGTTTGTGCCTGCATCGGCGCTATCGCAAGGCAGGCTATGGCTAATGTAATGTATTTCATTTGATTTTTTCTTATGGATTGATGTTTTTGAAACGCAGATTCACGCAGATTTCCACAGATTATTTTTATTGACTATTGGATTATTTACAATTTACTATTTTGCCCTAAATCGTACTTTGTCAATCGAAAAATTGTAAATAAAATAATCTGCGTCAATCTGTGTGAATCTGCGTTTCAACCTTTCATTTTTCATTCTTCATTTCTTTCCGGTGCATCAGTTCGTACACGATGGGGACGATGAAGGCATTGAGGAAGGTCGATGTGAGCAAGCCTCCCAAGATGACTTTCGCCATCGGACTCTGTATTTCGTTGCCCGGCAAATCGCCGCGCAAGGCAAGCGGAATCAATGCCAATGCCGATGACAAGGCGGTCATCAGAATCGGATTCAAGCGGTCCAGCGAGCCGTGGACAATGCACTCGCGCAAGCCCATGCCCTGCTCTTCGCGCAACAAGTTGTAATGGCTGATAAGCAACATACCGTTGCGGGTGGCAATGCCGAAGAGCGAGATGAACCCGATGATGGCCGGGATGCTCAGCTCGCCCGTGGTGCAAAGCAGCACAAACACGCCTCCTATCAATGCCAGCGGCAGGTTGAGCAGGATAATGGCACTCTGCACCCCGTTCTTGAACTGGACATAGAGCAACAGGAATATCACCACAATGCTCATCAACGAAGCAAGCAATAAGGTGCGGCTGGCGGCTTGCTCGCTTTCGAACTGCCCGCCATACTCGATATGATACCCTTCGGGCAGGCGGATTTCATCGTCTACCCGCTTGCGGATATCGTCTACCACACTGCGCAGGTCGCGCCCGCTGGTATTGGCGGAGATGACAATTTTACGTTTCACGTTCTCCCGGTTGATGGTGTTGGGTCCCATTGACGACACCACATCCGCCACATAGCTCAAGGGCACTTTCCGTCCTTCGGCATCGTCTATCATCAGGTCACGGATGCGCTCGATAGAGCCACGGTTGTCTTCGCTGGCACGCACCACAAGGTTGAATGCCTTGCCGTTATCGTACACTTGCGACACGGTCTCGCCCGCCATATTCACCGTGACAAACTCATTGAACTGTGCCAGCGAGATGCCGTACTTCGCCAACATTTCACGCCGGGGGACGATTTTCAGCTCCGGACGCTCAATCTGTTGCTCCACGTTCAGGTCGGCAATGCCCTCTACGTCTTTCACGGCATCCTTAATCTGATTTCCCAAAGCGAACATACGGTTCAGGTCATCCCCGAAGAGCTTGATGGCGATGCTCGCCTGCGTGCCGCTCAGCATGGCATCGATGCGGTGGCTGATGGGCTGGCCTATCTCGATGTTGGCTCCGGTAATGACCGAAAGCTTGCGGCGTACCTCGTCGAGCAATTCCCGGTGCGAGCGGTCTTTCAACTCGAAGGGAGCTTCCAGCTCGGACACGTTCACGCCCAGCGCATGCTCGTCCAGCTCGGCACGCCCCGTCTTGCGTGCCACGGTCTGTATTTCGGGAATGGAAAGCAGGATTTCCTCTGCCTGCCGCCCTATCTTATCGGACTCTTCCAACGAAATGCCCGGCAAGGAACTGACATTGATGGTGAACGAACCTTCGTTGAACGAGGGCAGAAAGCTGTGTCCCAAGGTAAAGAACAAGCCCAGTGCCACCACAAAAAGAGCAACGGTACCCGTCAGTACGCTCCGCTTGTGAGCCAATGCCCACTCCAGTGCCCGTGCGTAATACGTACGGAGCCACACGGCAAGGAAAGCTTCGCGAGGCAATCCTTCCTTCTTTCCGCCTCCCAGCAAATAACTGCAAAGTACCGGCGTAAGGGTAAGTGCCACTACCGTAGAAGCAAACAAGGCTACGATGAAAGCGATGCCCAACGGCACCAGCATCCGCCCCTCCATGCCACTCAGGAAAAACAGGGGCACGAAGCTCACAATGATAATCAACGTAGAGTTGAGAATGGGCATACGCACCTCGCGCGAGGCGTTGAACACCACTTCCCGCACCGGGCGGCGTTCGCCTGCCGGGAGCATCCGGTTCTGGCGCAAATGCTTCCATACATTCTCCACGTCTACGATGGCATCGTCTACCAGCGAACCGATGGCTATCGCCATACCGCCCAGACTCATGGTGTTGATGCTCAGCCCCATGTAATGCAACACCAAAACAGCTACCACCAAAGACAAGGGAAGCGTAACGAGCGAAATCACCGTGGTGCGCACATTGGCAAGGAAAAGGAAGAGCACGATAACTACGAATATCGCCCCTTCGTAGAGCGAATGCTGCACGTTGCTGATGGAACTTTCGATAAAGCGCGACTGGCGGAACGTATCGGTGGATACACGCACATCGGGCGGAAGGTTCTTCTGCAGGTCTTTCAGGGCAGCTTCCAGCTTTTCGGTCAGTTCGATGGTGCCCGTATTGGGTTGCTTGGTCACGGTAATCAGTACGGCAGGTTTCCCTTTCTCCGATGCCAGTCCCAGCTTGGGCTGCTGGGCACCGATGCGCACATCCGCCACATCTTCCAGCACAATGGGAACACCTCCTGCGGTCTTAATCACCGCACGTGCCATTTCCTGTACATCTTCGGTAGACACCACTCCGCGCACAATATACTCGTTGCCATATTCATAAATGACACCTCCGTTGGTATTCTGGTTCATCCCGCGGGTCACTTCCATCACCTCGCCCAGCGTAACGCCGTAGTGTTTCATCCGCTCGGGATGAAGCAGAATCTGGTATTCTTTGATATCGCCTCCCAATACCGCCACCTGTGCCACGCCTCCGGTAGAGAGCAGGCGCGGACGGATGGTCCAGTCGGCAAGCGTACGCAGGTCGAGCATCGAAGTGCTGTCGGCGGTAAGCCCTACAATCAGCAGTTCACCCAGAATGGACGACTGGGGGCCCAGTGTAGGATTGCCCACATTCTCAGGCAGGCTCTCGCCCACCGTAGCAAGTTTTTCGGATACAATCTGGCGGGCAAGGTAGATATCGGTATCCCAGTCGAACTCTACCCATACCACCGAGAAACCGGTGGTAGAAGAAGAGCGCACCCGGCGTACACCCGTAGCACCGTTGACCGCGGTCTCGATGGGGAAGGTGACGAGTTGTTCCACTTCTTCCGCCGCCATTCCCCCGGCTTCGGTCATCACCACCACCGTGGGCGCGTTCAGGTCGGGGAACACATCCACCTCGGTATGGAAAGCGGTGTAGGTTCCTCCTATGAGCAGAAGCACCGATGCCACCAGCACCAGCAAGCGGTTCTGCAATGAAAAATGAATGATTTTGTTCAGCATAAAAAAATTTGTTATGTTTTTAGCCTCACCACAGATTACACAGATTCACTATTAATTATTAATTGTTAATTAAAATCTGTGTAATCTGTGGTAGTAAAAATAAAATCAATGATTGTGCGTATGTGCGGGGATGGCATTGCTTGCCGAAGCCAGTTTTACATGAATGGCACCTTCAGTCACCAGCCGGTCGCCTTCTTTCAGCCCCGAAAGGATTTCTACATGCGTGCCGTCGTCCAGCCCCGTCTTTACCTCCTGTTTCCGATAGCACTCGTCATCCATCTGCACGTAAACGAACTTTACGCCCTGTTCTTCGGTAAGTGCCGAAAGAGGGACACTAATCACCCCTTCACGCCCGTCCGACAATAGCCAGACTTCGACAAAGGCTCCGGGAAGCATCTCGCCACGGTTGTCAAACTCGAACGTGACGGGGATATAATAAGAAGTGTCGCCGGTGGACTTGCCATACGAAAGCAGACGTCCGCCCAGCGAATCGAGCCGATAGACACGCTCATCATACGAAGTACGGAAATTGGCGGAAGACACCTTGCGCAATGCCGGATAATAACGCTCCGATACATCGGCGCGCAACCTCAACCGGCGTGTCTGGGTAATCGTCAGCAAGGGCTGGCCTACGGTCACATAATCCCCCTCTTTCACCAGGCAAGACTTCACATAGCCCGAAATGGGTGCCTGCACCGATACGCCCTTTCCGTCATGGCTGGGCGAAAGAGCTTCGTAAGCAACACGGGCATTTTCATAAGCTTCTTTCAGCACATTGAAGTCTTTTCTCGAAACTATCTGGCTATCTACCAGTTTAGAGGCACGTTCGTATTCGTCCTTGGCGGTTTCGTAAGCGATGCGTGCACGGTTGACGGCATCCCCGTCCTGAATACGACTTCCCGACACGTTCAGCACGGCATTTCCGGCTGCTACACGCATGCCTTCCGTAAGCGGGCGCACAAACGAGACGACTCCCGCCGTACTTGCCACTACCGCCGCCTCATCGCCCTGCACGGCAAGTATCTGTCCGCTGGCAGGGATAACTTGGCGGAACGTGCCTGACTTTACGGTTTCTACTTTCACTCCTGCCGCCTTCGCTTTCTCCGGAGCCAATACAATCTCTCCCGAAGCTCCGTGTGCGGCTTCTTCTTGATGTGTTTCTTCCTCGTGTCCGTGGGCGTGCTTCTCTCCTCCCCCACACGAAGCCAGTGCCAGCAAGGCAAAGGCTCCCATCCATAAACTTTTTGTTCTGTTCATATCTGTTTCTGATTTTATCCGTTTGTTTTTACGCGGCAAAGATACCGCATCCCTAAGGCAACTAAGTTGCATTTGTTCTACTATAATAAAATCAGCAAACAGGGGGAGCACGCAAGCCCGTATTGCAGGCTACATCCTGCGTGTGCAGGTTCTCGATGTACATTCCGTCGGAAAGCAAAGCCGCTTCGGGCATGTACACCAAGTGCAACAGATACGTGAAAGTATAAAGAATAGAATAAAATGTATAGTCGGGAGCCACTGTATCCTGATGATGTCCGGTCGTGGCACACTGGAAATGCGTAACACATCCCACCGTACATGTATGGCGGTCACCATCGCCTTCGTGGTGCATGCCAGCCGTATTACAATCCTCACCCGCACAAGTAGCCAGGTCGGCATGCAAGCAAAAAAGCTCCGAATGGTGATGATGAGGGAAAACGGAAGCTATCTGCATCACCATGCAGACTAACAAAAACCAATGTGTTATGTATTTCCGTTTCCTTTTCATCTTCTTTTTCACCACAGATAATATACAACTGGAAAATATTTTTCTTGTATTTCTTCTCTGCCCCGATTATGATTATTTATTTTGTGTACCCTGTGGTGAGACCGTAACCAGCACTTTGTCAATGCGTGCACCGTCCATATCCACAATTTCAAGATGGAAGCCGTTCCATTGCAACGTTTCACCACTGGTAGGAATATGTTGCAACTGCTGGAGAATCAATCCGCCCAGCGTATGATATTCGGCATTCTCAAACAAGTCCTGACGGTCGAAATAACACAAAAAGTCATACAATGCACATTGTCCGTCAACCAGCCATCCATCACCTGATACACGTTTTATAATATCCGGTTCCTCACCCGGAGCATCCATCGTCCCTACCAGACCTTCCAGAATATCACGCAAGGTAATGATACCTGTGCACACACCGAACTCGTCACACACCAGCGCACGACTGATTTTGCGCGCTTTCATCTGCTCAAGTGCCTTGTATACATTCATACTTTCGTGGAAAAAAACAGCCTCGTGAATAAGCGCTTCCAACTTAAAATCAGGCTCGTAAAGGTGCAATACCAAGTCCTTCAGGTTTACTATGCCTTTCACGTGATCCAGGTCGCCTTCGGCTATCGGATAAAATTCGTACAGCTTCTGGCTCAGCAACTTCTTCACCTCATCGGCTCCCATATCAGTATCCAACCATACGATATCACTCTTGTGCGTCATAATCGAACTTACTTTCAGGTCGCCCAACAAGAACACACGTTGCATGATATCCTGTTCCACCGGCTGCACCTCACCATCTTCAGTTCCCTCCTGAATGATGGATTTTATCTCTTCCTCAGTCACCTTGTTGTCTGCTTCCTTAATACCCGACAGGTTAAATATCAGTTCCGTACTTTTCGAAAGAAGCCATACAAAAGGCAATGCCAGCGTAGAAAGCAAATTCATCGGACGCGAAACAGTCTTTGCAGCCTGTTCGGCAATGCTTAACCCAATGCGCTTAGGAACCAGCTCACCAAAAATAATGGTCAGATACGTGACAATCACTACAATGATTCCCTGCGCCAAAGTAGCAGAATAGTTCACAGGTATACCCCACGAAACCAAAATATCCGAAAAATCGCTCGCTATTTTATTACCCGAATAAATACCAGTAAGAATACCGATGAGGGTGATGCCGATTTGTACCGTCGAAAGGAAACGGTCGGGGTCGTTTGCCAGCTTGAGCGCTACGCCGGCAGCCTTGCTTCCCTTTTTTGCATCTGTAGAAAGCCGAGTTTTTCGGGCTGATATTAATGCCACCTCGGACATGGAAAAAATACCGTTAAGTACTATCAACCCGACAATTATAAGAATTTCGTCCATAAAAATATAAAAGTGTTTCCGGGCGGCAAATATAGTGGAATGTTCAATGATAGAGAAAGAGAAACCAAAGTATTAAATAGTTTTAACAAAAGCACCAACAAATACAAACTCCTATCCTGAAAACTACTTTGAATTTACCGTGTGCTGATTTAGAATGAGCTTTTGAGGCGTTTTAGCTGGTGTGGTGAAGAAAATAGCGGATTATCTGACGAAAAGCAGAAGCGAAGATGACCCAAAATTAGCCCACAAAAAACACATTCATAAAACCAATACCCCCAAAAGTAGGTAAAAACAAACGCAAATTACAAAGGCGGAATACCTACTTTTGGGGATTGCAGCACAAAAGCAGACTCCGTACCTTTGCAGCGTAATTAGAATCATTAAAAATAACAATAAAAAAATGACAAAACACTGCGTCCTCACATTAATTTGCTTATTAATGTGTTCTCTCACTGTTTCGGCACAAAAACGAGCCATGCTGTCGGGAAAAATCATTTCGGCAGAAGATAAAAGCATCATCGACTTCGCCACCGTTTATCTGAAAGGCACCAGTTATGGATGTACCACCAACGAACGGGGCATCTATCATCTGAAAGCTCCCGCAGGTACCTATACATTGGTAGTTTCCGCCATCGGATTTGAGACATTCGAAGAACAAATCACCTTGAAAAATGAAGAGCGTACCCGGCAGACCATCGTGCTAAAGACTGCTACACACCAACTGGATGAAGTGGTAGTAGTATCCAACGGGGTGAGCCGTGTGCAGAAATCGGCATTCAACGCCGTAGCACTGGACACACGGGAGCTACACAACTCCACCAAAAGCCTGAGCGATGCCCTGACCCAACTACCCGGACTGAAACTGCGCGAATCGGGAGGCGTAGGCTCAGACATGCAACTGATGCTGGACGGTTTCTCAGGCAAGCATGTAAAAATATTCATCGACGGAGTGCCTCAGGAGGGTGCTGGTACAGCATTCGACATCAACAACATACCGGTAAACTTTGCCGAACGTATTGAAGTATATAAAGGTGTGGTCCCCGTAGGCTTCGGTACCGATGCTTTGGGAGGAGTCATCAATATTGTGACCAACAAGCGTCGCCGTAGCTGGCATCTGGACGCTTCGTACTCGTATGGATCATTCAATACGCACAAATCATACATCAACTTCGGACAAACCTTCCGCAACGGACTGATGTATGAAATAAACGCTTTCCAAAACTTCTCGGACAACGATTACTACATCGACAACTATATTACCGAATTCGGCGATGATGGCATAACAGAAAATACCGACCGCAATAAAATCTATCACGTACGCCGCTTCAACGACCAGTTTCATAACGAAGCCATCATCGGAAAAGTGGGTCTTGTAGACAAAAAATGGGCAGACCGCCTGATGCTGGGTTTCACCTTCTCTAATTTCTACAAAGAAATACAGACAGGTGTATACCAGTATATCGTCTTTGGTGAGAAACACCGCAAGGGACACTCGTTCGTTCCTTCACTGGAATACAGCAAACGCAATCTCTTCACCAAAGGACTGGATGTGATGCTGACCGCCAACTATAATCATAACATTACAAATAACATCGACACCGCCACATATAAATACAACTGGCTGGGAGACCGCAAGTTCACCGGAAGTCATGGCGAACAGTCGTATCAAGACAACGAATCAAAGAATACCAACTGGAACGGAACCTTTACTGCCAACTACCGCATCGGAACGGCACATACATTTACGTTGAATCACGTCTTGAGCACCTTCCGGCGCACCACCCGTTCGTATGTAGACGGGAGTTCGAAGATTTCCGACTTCAGCATACCTAAAATCACACGCAAGAATATCACGGGCCTCTCATACCGCCTGATGCCTACAGAAAAATGGAACTTTTCAGCTTTCGGGAAATATTACAACCAGTATAACCAAGGCCCGGTATCGCAAAGCGAAGACGGTGTAGGCAATTACATCGACATGCACAGGCATACCAGCGCATTCGGATACGGAGCCGCCGGCACATACTTCATCATCAAAGGGCTCCAGGCAAAGCTTTCGTATGAAAAAGCATACCGTCTGCCTACCACCGATGAGCTATTCGGCGATGAAGACCTGGAAGCCGGTAAAACCGATCTGCGTCCCGAAAAAAGTGACAACGTGAACTTCAACCTCAGCTATAACCGCCAGTTCGGCAAGCACGGCATCTATGTGGAAGGTACGCTGATTTACCGCGACACAAAAGATTATATCCAACGCGGACTGAGCACCGTAAGTGGAATGAGTTACGGCATCTACGAAAATCATGGACGGGTGAAGACGAAAGGTTTCAACATATCGGCACGTTACAATTACTCCCGCTGGTTCTCATTGGGAGGCACATACAACAACATCAACGTACGTGATGATGAACGTTACACTGCGGAAAATACCCAGCAGCAAAGTGCCACGTACGGCCAACGTATGCCGAACCTCCCATATGTTTTTGCCAACTTCGATGCCAGCTTCACATGGCACGACCTTTTCGCTGAAGGCAATGTACTTACCATATCGTACGACGGATACTACCAACACGAATTCCCTTTATATTGGGAACGCTTTGGCGACCCTTCTACCAAGAGTCGAGTACCCGAACAGCTCTCACATAACCTGAGCATCGGCTATTCGATAAAAAACGGACGGTACAACCTCTCACTGGAATGCCGGAACCTGACGAACGAAAAACTTTACGATAACTTCAGCCTCCAAAAAGCCGGCCGTGCCTTTTACGGCAAATTCCGCGTATACTTCGGAGGATAATGACTGGAACAGAAATTATTAAACTTAAATACAAACAAGGATGAAGAAAAAACATTTCTCATGGGCACTGATGGCTGCCCTCTCTTTCGGCTGTATCTGTACTACAGCTTGCAGTGATGACGAAACCGTACAAACCGAAGAACCGGATCCTACACCCGACCCTAATCCCGATACCCCTACAGACGAAACCCTCAGCCGTTTCGTAATTGTGGCAGAAGCAGGTCAAGGCTCCAACACAGCAACTTACCTCGTAACGTCCGAATCGCTGGACGAAGGTCAAGTGACGGCTTTGGGCAATGGATACGAGACCGAAACAGCCTCCAACTGGATATTCTATCGCGAAAACTACCTGTTCAGCTTCCAATACAACGATGGAAATAACGGAACCGGTTTCTCCTTTAAGCTGAACGATGCCGGCAATGTAGTGGAAGACCGCCAGTACACATTCAACCGTACGACAACATACGGCACGTGGGGAGACAATGTAATAACCGCCTCTACCAATGCCGGCACCGCCGAACAAGACAACGAAGGCAATTATGCCTATTATCTGCAATTCAATTACCTGAGCGTATTGGACGGAAGTACCGTTACCGGAAGCCGTATTGCCGAAAACTTCCTGGGTAATGGTGAACGGGTAAGTTTTGCTGGCTTTGTAGAAGCAAACAACCGCCTTTACACATCAGTAGTTCCCATGGGGATGAGCCACTATGGCGTAAATACCTATCCCGAATATATCGTAGACCCATCGTATGTGGCAAATGGAAGCGGAGGAAGCGGTTCGGGACAATATACCGCTAGAATGATTCCCACAACCCAGTATCCGGACAGTGCTTTCGTCGCCATTTATAGTGGAGACGATTTCAACGAGACTCCTGTCATTGCCCGTACCGGTAAAATCGGTTTTGCCAGCGGACGTATGCGCTCTCAATACTACCAGACAATTTGGGCAGCAGACAATGGCGACCTCTATGTATTCTCACCGGGTTACGGACGTACTACCACCACACCGGTAACCAATAACGACGGTACCCAGTTCAACCGCGTGCAAGGTCAGCTGCCTTCGGGAGTAGTGCGTATCAAAGCAGGCGAAACCGTATTCGATGATAACTATTACGTAAATCTGGAAATGCTGGGAAACAAAAACCCAATGTTCCGTTGCTGGCACATCACAGACGATTATTTCCTGCTTCAAATGTATAGCGAAGGAGCCGAAAATATGAGTGGAACCAGTGCTCCACGCAATGAATTGGCTGTATTCAAAGGCGAAGAAGGCACACTGACCGTAGTAACCGGCTTACCCGATGCCAATACACTTTCCAGCATCGGCACCCCGTGTAGCGACAATGGATACGCCTATATCCCCATCGTAACGACCAGTTCCGAAAACAGCCAGACCATTTACCGCATCGACCCCACTACAGGCGTGGCTACAACCGGCCTGCAAGTAAATGATGTCATATCTGTATCGGCATTAGGAAAGCTCTCAAAATAACGGAATAAACCTTTTCACCACAGAGGAGACACAGAGTAACACAAAAAAAATGAAAAGCTCTGTGCGCCTCTGTGATTAAGATAAGTGATACGACTGACTTACTTATGTGAAATGCCCGAGCCACTTATGTGAAACGGCCAACGCACTTATGTTCATCAAAACGCATGCTTGAACCAACTCTCTATTCTATTATGATGACATCTACAATAGGCACATTGTAATTCATCCCTGTAGCGATCTAAACATCTGTACACAATGAGAAAACTTTTTGCAAAACTCCACCTTTGGCTCTCGCTCCCTTTAGGCATCATCATCAGTATCATTTGTTTATCGGGAGCAGCTCTGGTATTCGAACGGGATATTACCCAGGCACTTCAACGTTCGCTTTATGCCGTTGTTCCTCCTTCAGAAGATGCCCAGCCTCTCTCTCCTTCCCAACTTGCAACGCACATCCAAGCACAAGTGTCCGACTCGCTCCACCTTTCTTCACTTCTGCTTTCAGCCAATCCGCACGAAACAGCTTTTGCCTCATTCCGCGAAACAGGCCGGAAACAGCTTAGTGTCAATCCCTATACAGGGGAAGTACTGGGCTGGACCCAATCGTATCCCTTCTTCCAGACCATGCGTAAACTACACCGTTGGCTGCTGGACCCACCTGCCTCGAAAGGCGAAAAGTCAGTAGGAAAAATCATTGTAGGAATCACCACACTAGTGATGGTATTTATCCTGATAAGCGGACTCATCATCTGGATACCTCGCACACGCAAGGCACTGAAAAACCGCCTCAGCGTGTCGTGCACCAAAGGTTGGCGCCGTTTCTGGTACGATAGTCATGTGGCAATAGGATTTTATAGCACTCTTTTCCTGCTTGTAATGGCACTCACCGGACTCACGTGGTCTTTCGGCTGGTACCGCACGGCTGCTTATTCGCTCTTCGGCGAAACGCCCTCTTCCACACAAGTACGTCACACAGACAAAGGCAAAGACAGGTCCCGCAAAGACGAAGTGAAAATCACTTGGAAAGATGCAAACGCCTCCGCCCCACAAAGCCTGAAAGGATGGTTTTATGCCTTCCATACCGGAAGCTGGAGAGGAATAACCACCAAAATACTTTATTTTCTTGCCGCGCTCTTTGGAGGTATCCTCCCTTTAAGCGGATATTATTTATGGTGGAAACGGACACGCCGGCGAGAAAAATCCCAAATCCGCAGAGATTAACATCGCAGACCGAATCATATTTCCAAGATGTATCCGGTATCTCATTTTTTTATCTTATCTTTGTCGCCGGAACAACAACACACATCGTATGAAGCGAATCATTTTAACTTCCCCCGACAAGATATACGGCAACATCACGTTGCCTTCCTCGAAAAGCATCTGCAACCGTGCACTCATTATCAACGCACTGGCACAAGCTTTCTCGAAACCGGAAAACCTTTCTGATTGCGATGACACACGCGTGATGATACATGCCCTGCAAGAAATGCCTCCGGTTATCGATATCGGGGCTGCAGGCACTGCCATGCGCTTCCTGACCGCTTTCCTGTCTGTACATCCGGGCACACACATACTGACCGGAACCCAACGTATGCAGCAACGACCCATCGGCTTACTGGTCAATGCCTTACGTACACTGGGAGCAGACGTGGAATATAGCGGGAACGAAGGCTATCCACCTTTGCGCATTACGGGACGCCAACTGATAAACCATGATGTTACGCTACCGGGCAACGTCAGTTCGCAATACATTTCTGCCCTACTGATGATTGGCCCTGCCCTGAAAAACGGACTCACACTCAACCTGACAGGAGAAATCATTTCCCGTCCGTATATTGACCTTACCCTGCACTTGATGAAAAGTTTCGGTGCAAAAGCCGGATGGGCAAATGAAAAACAACTCTATGTCGAACCTCATCCTTACGAAGCACCCTCATCGTATTACGTGGAAAGCGACTGGAGCGCTGCATCATATTGGTATGAAATCTGTGCCCTCGCGCCCGAAGCACAAATAGAACTTCCGGGGCTGTTCCGGCAAAGCCCGCAAGGAGATGCATACGTAGCACACCTTTTCTCGTCGCTGGGTGTCAAGACACAATACCTTGACCACAAAGTAGTGCTACAAAAAGAAGGCAAACCGGTATCGCAGATGACATACAATTTCATCAACCAGCCTGACTTGGCACAGACGTTTGTGGTGACCTGCGCTTTACTGAATATCCCTTTCCGGTTCAGTGGACTGCAAAGCTTGAAAATCAAAGAAACCGACCGTATAGCCGCCCTGATGAAAGAAATGAAGAAACTGGGCTATGTGCTGACCGAAACTGACGGCTGTATCTTGGAATGGAACGGAGAACGGTGCCCTTCCGACACATCCCCCTGCATCGATACATACGAAGACCACCGGATGGCAATGGCTTTTGCTCCTGCCTGCATTCCACTAGGGAAATTATCCATCAACAACCCGCAGGTAGTGAGTAAATCATATCCTCACTTCTGGGACGACCTACAGGCGACTGGATTCACCATCAACGGGAAAAACTGACTATGGGAATACTCCTTATTATATTGGCAGGCGTCATCCTGTTTGGACTGGTAGCCGGATATTTCTATAACCGGAATCTACACCGGAAAATTGCACGAGGAGAACTGAAAGAAGCCCCACCTGTGGTTACGGTGGATAGCGAATGCTGCGGACAACACGCCGTATGTGAAAAAGAAAGCCTCCTGGCCGCCGTAAGCCGACAAATAGAATATTACGATGACGAAGAGCTGGACCGCTTCAAAGGACGTCCGGCAGACCAATACACGGCAGACGAAGCGGACGAGTTTCGCGATATTCTTTACTCAATGCAGGAAGAAGATGTAGCGGGATGGAGCCGTAGCTTGCAATTAAGGGGTATCAATCTACCCGACGAACTGAAAGATGAATTGTTTCTCATTGTGGGAGAAAGAAGAAACAATGCAATAAACAACTAAAATCAAGTACCGGGTTCTTTTGTTTTTGAGTTGGTAAGTTTATAAGCTACAGGTATGCTTCGGCCTAAAGACTCAAAGACTTACGGACGAACAAACTCATTGCTTATGATGGATTTACTACAATACACTTTTTTCCAACATGCCTTGTTGGGAAGCCTGTTTGCCAGCATTGCCTGCGGTATCATCGGCACCTACATTGTCACACGCCGGCTGGTATTCATCAGCGGAGGTATCACTCACGCTTCGTTCGGAGGCATCGGCATCGGACTTTACACCGGTATCCCGCCCATACTTGCCGCCGCCATTTTCTCAGTACTCTCTGCATTCGGAGTAGAATGGCTCAGCAAGCGAAGCGATATGCGCGAAGATTCTGCCATTGCCGTATTCTGGACATTCGGAATGGCTATCGGCATCATTTTCAGCTTCCTTGCCCCAGGATTCACGCCCGATCTTTCATCGTTTCTTTTCGGGAACATCCTGACCATCACACAAGGAGATATCCTTTTGCTAGGCATACTAAGCAGTGTGCTTACCCTATTTTTCGCCCTTTTCCTGCGCCCCATCGTAGCCATTGCGTTCGATCCTGAATTTGCCCGTTCACAGCGGATGCCTGTCACATGCTTCGAATACATTCTGATGATGTTCATCGCCCTTACCATCGTATCTTGCTTGCGCATGGTGGGCATCGTGCTGGCAATCTCACTCCTCACCTTACCCCAAATGACCGCTAACCTGTTCACATACAGATTCAAGCACATCATTTGGCTTTCCATCGGCATCGGATATATCAGTTGCCTGGGAGGGCTAATCCTCTCCTACCACTATCAGATACCATCGGGAGCATCCATCATTTTTGTGTCCATCTTATTCTATGCACTCGCAAAGTTGAGCCGTATGAGATACAAGCTACGAAAAAATCATTAACTTTGCAAAAAGTTTATCCAACAAGTATATGAAAATAACGATTACAGACCTCGAGCATATCCATGAAGCGGCAAAAGCTTTCATCGCCGCTATGGGTGACAACACTGTGTTTGCTTTCTACGGCAAAATGGGAGCCGGAAAGACCACATTTATCAAAGCTGTTTGCGAAGAACTGGGCGTGACTGATGTCATCAACTCACCCACATTCGCCATCGTAAACGAATACCGTTCGGACACCACAGGCGAACTGATTTACCACTTCGACTTCTACCGTATCAAAAAGCTGGAAGAAGTATACGATATGGGTTATGAAGACTATTTCTACAGCGGTGCCTTGTGTTTCATCGAATGGCCTGAACTGATAGACGACTTGCTCCCGGGTGATGCCGTGAAAGTCCGAATCGACGAATTGGAAGACGGAAGCCGAACGGTCAGCATCGACGCCGAAGCATAATATCGACATCACAATGGCCGTACATTATATCATACAAGCCTTGTTTGTGCTGGTGGGTATGCTCGCCCTGCTGGCAGCATTGTTCAACTGGGATTGGTTCTTCACCGCACACAATACCCGTTTCATCGTGGCCAATGCCGGAAGGAAGCGGGCACGCTTGTTTTATGCCGCTATCGGCCTGTTAATGATAGCTACGGGAATATTTTTCTTTCTGTCAATAAAAGGATGCATCTGATTACAATCACACAAATGCCCCGATTAGAAGATAATCCTCTCCGTCATTGAAGAGAATCTGCATAATTTAGATACATTTGCCCCGATTCTCTTACGGTTTTATTTCCTTATTTCCTTTTTTTTATTTACATTTGCTCTATACATTAACAATAATTCAAACAGAAGCGTTATGAACGAGCATTTTGTAATCAATCTTGGTCGACAATTAGGGAGCGGCGGAAAAGAAATCGGAGAAAAACTGGCAAAAGACCTTGGCATCGCCTTTTACGACAAAGAACTGATAAACCTCGCATCAAAAGAAAGCGGATTATGTAAAGAGTTTTTCGAGAAAGCCGACGAAAAGGCTTCGCAAAGCCTGTTAGGAGGACTGTTCGGAACACGGTTCCCCTTCATTACCGAAGGAGCTTATCCTTATAATTCGTACTTTAGCAATGACTCTCTGTTCAAAATCCAAAGCGATGTCATCCGCCACCTTGCTGAAAAACAATCATGCCTCTTTGTAGGACGATGTGCCGACTATGTATTGCGTGACCATCCGCGATGTGCCAACGTCTTTGTATCAGCCTCCCCCCAAGCACGCATCGAGCGCCTGACCAAACGACTGAACATCAGCGAAGAAAAAGCAGAAGAAATTATGGAAAAAGCCGACAAGAAACGCTCTTCCTACTATAATTATTATAGCTACAACACATGGGGAGCCGCCGCGACATACCACCTTTGCATCGACTCGTCAGTACTGGGAATCGACGGAACAGTCGATTTCATCAGGCAATTCGTCAAGCTGAAACTGCAACTCCCATAAATAACAATGACCACCATCGGACTCTTATCAGACACACACGGCTATTGGGACGGACGTTACCTGAAATATTTCGAACCGTGTGACGAAATATGGCATGCAGGAGACATCGGTTCCCTGGAAATCATACAAAAACTGGAAGCTTTCCGTCCGTTACGTGCCGTGTATGGCAACATCGACGGACAAGACATCCGTCTGCGCTTCCCCGAAATCAACCGGTTTACCATAGATGAAACAGATGTACTCATCAAGCACATCGGAGGATATCCCGGGAAATATGACCCGTCGGTACGGAATATTTTATCAACCCATCCTCCCCGGTTGTTCATCAGCGGCCACTCGCACATCCTGAAAGTGAAATATGATTCCAAGCTGGGACTGCTGCACATCAATCCGGGTGCTGCCGGCAAGTATGGCTTCCATACAGTACGCACTTTGGTACGCTTCCGTATCGATAAAGGTAATTTTTCTGACCTGGAAGTAATAGAATTAAACGAATAATGCTTGCTTGATTGAAAAATCTTTCCGAAATTTGCACCGCTTAAACAAAGTAACATTATGAAAACCTATTTAGTTACAGGAGCAGCCGGATTTATCGGTGCTAATTATATAAAATACATTCTTGCTAAACATGAAGATATACGGGTAGTCGTATTGGATGCTCTGACATACGCCGGCAACTTAGGCACTATTGCCAAAGATATAGACGACGATCGTTGCTATTTCATCAAAGGAAATATCTGCGACCGCAATCTTGCCGACCAGTTGTTTTCTGAATACAAATTTGACTATATCATCAACTTTGCAGCAGAGAGCCACGTGGACCGAAGCATCGAAAACCCACAACTTTTTCTACAGACCAACATTTTAGGAACACAAAACCTACTGGATGCAGCCCGCTGTGCATGGGTGACCGGTAAAGACGAACAAGGCTATCCGACGTGGAGGCGCGATGTACGTTTCCATCAGGTGTCCACCGATGAAGTATATGGTTCATTGGGAGATGAAGGCTTCTTTACCGAAGATACCCCATTATGTCCGCACAGCCCGTATAGTGCATCAAAAGCCAGTGCAGACTTCATCGTCCTTGCCTATCGTGACACTTACAAAATGCCTGTAACCATTACACGATGCTCGAACAACTACGGTCCTTACCAATTTCCAGAAAAACTGATTCCATTGGTAATAAAGAACATACTCGAAGGCAAGAGATTGCCGGTATATGGAAAAGGTACGAATGTACGTGACTGGCTGTATGTAGAAGACCATTGCAAAGCCATTGACCTCGTAGTATGTCACGGGAAAAACGGAGAAATATACAACGTAGGAGGACACAATGAAAAACAAAACATCGAAATTGTCCGATTAATCATTGGCACTATTTACCAGATAATGGAAAAAGAACCCGACTACCGGAAGATGCTGAAGAAAAAAGAAACGAACGAAAACGGACAAATCAAAATTGATTGGATAAACGAATCACTGATTACTTTTGTCAAAGACCGTCTGGGTCATGACCAACGTTACGCCATCGATCCATCAAAAATAACTCATGACTTGGGGTGGGTGCCCGAAACCAAATTTGAAGACGGCATTGTCAAAACCGTGAAATGGTATCTGGACAATCAGGAATGGGTAAAAAACGTAACAAGCGGAGATTACCAGAACTATTACGAAAATATGTACAAAAATAAATAGAATTTTCAAACCGGGAGATTCTATAAATAAATGTCCGCCATTAGCCAATCCGTCTGAGTTGAAAACGCAGTAGTACTGCATCTGCCGATGAAGATATATTCGTAAGCCGATGAAGTATATATTCAACCGCGAATGCAGTATATATGCATTTTTTAGGGATATGCATTGGCTGTTGGCGGACATTTATCCATTTTCTGCAAATTGACTGAAGAATGAGTGATGTTTCACCTCATTCTTCATCCTTAATTCTTCATTTTTCATTCATCAAGTATGCCTTGAACGAAGCGAAGTCTTTCGGCATCGGGACGCTTTGCTTCGTACCGCGCATAAACGCCTGAAGCTTTTCGGGGATATCCACTTTGGTTCCGATAATGGCTTCCACCGTCTGCAAGAACTTTGCCGGATGGGCTGTTTCGAGGAACACTCCCGTTTCGCCCGGCTTCAAGCCTTCCGCCAGCGCACGATAACCGCACGCCCCGTGAGGGTCGAGCAGGTATCCGGTTTCCTCGTAAGCCTTCTGCACGGTTTCGCGAATCTGCTCATCGGTATAAGTCTCGCCACTGATTTCGCCGGAGATAGCCTCGTGGCTTCCTCCGTATAAGTCGAGGATACGGGCGAAGTTGCTGGGGTCGCCCACATCCATGGCATTGGCAATGGTCGCTACCGAAGGACGCGGCGTATAGACACCCGTCTTCAAGTATTGATAGAAAATATCATTGCGGTTATTGGCGGCGATAAAGCGTTTTACCGGAAGCCCCATCCGCTTGCCGAAAAGCCCTGCCGTAATGTTTCCGAAGTTCCCGCTGGGCACGCAGATGACCAGATTGTCCGCCTTGCCCTGCTTCTTCATCTGGGCATAAGCGTAAAAATAATAGAAAGCCTGAGGCAAGAAGCGCGCCACATTGATGGAATTGGCAGAGGTCAGCTGCATGTGCGCCTTCAGCTCTTCGTCCATAAACGCGTTTTTCACCAGTGCCTGGCAATCGTCGAACGTGCCGTCCACCTCAATGGCGGTGATGTTCTGCCCCAGCGTGGTGAACTGCTTTTCCTGTATCTCGCTCACCTTCCCTTTCGGGTAAAGCACATACACATGAATGCCTTCCACACCCAGGAAACCGTTTGCCACGGCACTTCCCGTATCGCCCGACGTAGCTACCAGTACATTGACCTGCTTCTTTCCTTCCTTGCGGATGAAATAGCCCAAGAGGCGTGCCATAAAGCGTCCGCCCACGTCCTTGAACGCCAGCGTAGGCCCGTGGAAGAGCTCCAGCGAATAGATATTGTCTTTCACCTTCACCACCGGCGCATCAAAGCTCAAGGTGTCATATACAATCTGCTTCAAGACATCCGCCGGCACATCTTCTCCGAAGAAAGCGTCCGCCACGCGGTAAGCGATTTCCTGAAACGAAAGGTTTTCTATCTCATCGTAAAACGATGCGGGCAAAGGCTTGATTTCGCGGGGCATGTAAAGCCCTTTGTCACCTGCCAGTCCGCGCACTACGGCTTCTTCCAGTGTAGCGTCGGAAGCCTGCTTATTGGTACTGTAATATTTCATAATCTGTGGTGAAAGTTTCAGCTATTCATAAATAAATTCATAAACTCGTCTTTTTCCAACATGCCGTATCCGCCTTCCCGGCACGACACCTCATCGTATGCCTGCACCGCATCCGGCTCAATGCCCGGATAATAAATCAAGAAAGGTATCGGCTCGGCGGTATGCGTGCGCAATTCGCACGGGGTCGGATGGTCGGGAAGCACGGCTATCGCCACCGGTTCGTCCCAGTCTTTTACCGCTTCCCAAATGGGTTTAACGGCACGCTGGTCCAGATATTCGATGGTCTTCAACTTCAAGTCTACATCGCCCTCATGTCCTGCCTCATCGCTTGCTTCGATGTGCAGGTAAACGAAATCATCGGTCTTCAGGGCATCGATGGCGGCTTGTGCCTTGCCTTCGTAATTGGTGGTATAAAGTCCCGTAGCACCCTCTACATCGATGCACCGGAGTCCGGCATAGCGTCCGATGCCTCGGATGAGGTCGACCGCCGTAATCACCGAGCCCTTGCGGATGGAGGGGTATTTATTCGCCAACGGCTCCATCTTCGGACGATAACCGGGACTCCAGGGCCAGATGCTGTTCGCCGGGTCTTTGCCCTCGCTCATCCGTTTCAGGTTAAGCGGATGCGAAGCCAGCAAGTCTTGCGAAGCCATAATCAGCCCGTTCAGCAAATCGGCGGTTTCTTGCGCTTCGGGAACCAACGCCTTCACCAGATTCGGACGGAAGGGCTGCAACGGGATGTCGTGCGGAGGCACGCAAGCCACGTGTTTGTTTCCGCCTTTCACCACCAGCAAATGCCGGTATTGCACGCCGGTATAGAAATGGATACGGTCGGAGCCTAAGCGTTCTTCCAAGGCACGAATCAGCTCGTCGGCTTCTTCGGTGGTGATGTGCCCTGCCGAATGGTTCTTCAGGATATCGCCCTCTATGCATACCAGGTTGCAGCGCATCGCCATGTCATCCGGCTCCAAATCGACTCCGATGCTGGCGGCTTCCAGCACCCCGCGTCCCTCGTATACCGTAGGCAGGTCATACCCCATTACCGACATGTTCGCCACCTCGCTTCCCGGATGAAACCCGTCGGCTACGGTCTTCAGCATTCCGGTGCGTCCCATGCGTGCCAGCATATCCATGCAGGGCATATGGGCATATTGCAATAAAGTCTTGTTTTCCAGAGAGGGGACAGCCCAATCCGCCATCCCGTCTCCTAATATAATCAGATGTTTCATTTCGTTTTCTTTTTAGTTGACCGGGTAACTAGGTACTAGTTGACTAGGTACTAGGTTTTAGGTACTTTAAGAATCGGACTATTCAAAACCTAGTCCCTAGTACCTAGTCACCTGGTACCTAAACTTAAATATTCGCAATGCTCATAATATCCGCAAACACTCCGGCGGCGGTCACGCTCGCACCGGCTCCATAGCCTTGGATAAGCATCGGATATTCGTTATAGCGCTCGGTGGTAAGCAAGATGATATTATTGCTTCCCGCCAGTTCGTAGAACGGATGATGGCGGTCTACCTCTACCAGTTCTACCACTCCCTTTCCGCCTTCGAAGCGTGCCACGAACCGCCAGCGCTTGCCTTCACGCTCCAACACCTTGCGGCGTGCCTCGAAATCGGCATCCAGCGAAGGTATCTTGCGCCAGAAGTCATCCAGCGACCCTTCGAAGAAGCTGTCGGGAATGAACAAGTGTTTCTCTACATCTTCCTGGTTCAGGCGATAACCTGCTTCACGTGCCAGGATGACCAACTTGCGCACCACATCGGTTCCGCTCAAGTCAATACGCGGGTCGGGTTCGGAATATCCTTGCTCCTTTGCGTTCCGGATGGTTTGGCTCAAAGGTACATCGGCACTGATTTCATTGAAGATATAATTCAGCGTGCCGCTCAATACAGCTTCGATTTTCAATATCTTGTCTCCGCTATTAATCAGGTCATTGATGGTATTGATGACCGGAAGTCCTGCTCCTACATTGGTCTCGAACAAAAACTTCACACCCCGATGGCGGGCTATCCGCTTCAACTCGGCATAAATCTCATAATCCGAAGAAGCCGCAATCTTGTTTGCCGCCACCACCGAGATGTTATGCCCCAGGAAATCCTTATACAAGGAAGCGATTTCGGGGCTGGCTGTACAATCCACAAACACCGAGTTGAAGATATTCATCCCGATAATCTCATCGTGCAATACCTGCACCGACGAAGGCATGCCCTTTTCTTCCAGTTCCTCGCGGTAATGGGCAAGGTCGATTCCCGCACGGGTGAACATTGCCTTGTGTCCGTTGGCGATTCCCACGATTTTCAGGTTCAGCCCCCGCTCCTGTTTCAAGCGTTCCTGCTGGCTGTGTATCTGGTCTATCAGGCTATGCCCCACCGTACCGATGCCGCAAATGAAAAGGTTCAGCACTTGATATTCGGAAAGAAAAAACGAATCGTGGATGACATTCAAGGTCTTGCGGAGCGAACCGCCTTCTACCACAAACGAGATATTGGTTTCCGATGCACCTTGCGCACAGGCTATCACGTTAATGCCGTTCCGCCCCAGCGTACCGAAGAGCTTTCCGGCAATGCCCGGCGTATGCTTCATGTTTTCACCCACAATAGCTACCGTAGCAAGCCCTCCCTCGGCTTTCATCGGGCTGATTTCGCCCATTTCGATTTCCTTGGCGAACTCTTCATCGAGCACCTTGCAGGCAAGTGCCGCATCTTCATTGCGCACGCCGATAGAAGTAGAGTTTTCCGAAGAAGCCTGCGATACGAGAAACACACTGATGCCGTTCTCCGCCAGGGTCTTGAAGATGCGGTAGTTCACGCCGATAACGCCTACCATACCCAGTCCGGTCATCGTAATAAGGCACGTGTCGTTGATAGAAGAAATGCCCTTGATGGCTTTCGAAGAATGGTCTGCCTCCTGCTTCACGATAGTGCCCGGAGCATCAGGATTGAATGTATTCTTTATTAATATAGGTATATTCTTATGGCACACCGGATAGATAGTAGGCGGATAAACCACCTTCGCACCGAAGTTGCAAAGCTCCATCGCCTCCACATAGCTCAGCTCGGTGATGGGGTAAGCGGTGCTGATGACCCTCGGGTCGGCGGTCATAAACCCGTCCACATCCGTCCATATCTCCAGCACATCGGCATCCAGCGCCGCGGCGATGATAGAAGCGGTATAATCAGAACCGCCCCTGCCCAGATTGGTCACTTCGCCCGTATCCTTATCCGACGAGATAAAGCCCGGCACCAACGATACGCGCGGAATCTCACGGAAGGTCTCGCGCACCAGACGGTTGGTCAGTTCCGAGTCGAGGATATGCTTGTTGTGCTTCTTTTCCGTCTTGATGAACAGGCGGGAGTCGAACCATTGCGCCCCGTCGATGAGCGTAGCCACGATGATGGAAGACAAACGCTCGCCATAGCTCACGATGGTCGACGAGGTCTTGGGCGAAAGGTCGCGTATCAGGTAAATGCCTTGAAAGATATCCTTCAATTCGCTCAGCAGCTCATTCACACAATCGAGGAGCAACTCCCGTTTCTCGCCCGCAGGAATCACCGTATAAACCATTTCGATGTGGCGGTTCACGATTTCCTTCATCTCTTTCTCGTATCCCGAATCGCCCGATGCCGCCATGTTCGAAGTCTTTATCAACTTGTCGGTGATGCCTCCCAACGCCGAAACCACTACGATTACCTTATCATCTATCGCCTCAACTATTTTCTTTACATTCAACATGCTGTTGACGGAACCTACCGACGTTCCGCCGAATTTCAATACTTTCATACGATTGTTCGATAAAACTAATTGATGGCACACGATGAACCCTTAAAAAAATCCGTTTCATCTGTGTGCGATGAATTATAAACACTTATTATTGAATCATAAAAATGAAGAAATGCCTGCGTCCACAGGCGTGTATCACGTAGAAACACCATTATACAACCGCTCAACCCCGAGGGGTCATCCCAGTGGCAGATGTATAGAGGGACATACGCCCCGTGGCACACATCAGAATGATATGTAGATTGTTCCGGTTCATGTATAATTGTTTTATCGTTCGCAAATATAGTAACATTTTTCCATAAACAAACATATTCGGCGTTTTTTTTGGAATAATCCGTCAAAGTTCATGCCCGCGAAGCCGAAAACAAGCGTCAAAGGACGGATGATTGCACACTTTCCAGCGAAAATCTTCACAAACTATTGCAAGAGAATAAAAAATCCCCTATTTTTGTTCACATAAACTTATCGACAAAATATTTAAAGCAACAAGAATATGGCAGATTCTAAAACTATCCTCAGCAGCGCTGAAGAAAAAATGGATATGGCAATCATGTATCTGGAAGATGCTTTGGCACATATCCGCGCCGGAAAAGCCGATGTACGTCTGCTTGACGGCATCCGTGTAGATTCATATGGAAGCATGGTTCCTATTAATAATGTAGCGGCGGTCACTACCCCCGATGCACGGAGCATCGCCATCAAACCGTGGGACAAGAGCATGTTCCGCATCATCGAAAAAGCGATTATCGACTCCGACCTGGGTATCATGCCCGAAAACAACGGCGAAATCATCCGCATCGGCATCCCTCCACTGACAGAAGAGCGCCGTAAACAACTCGCCAAGCAATGCAAGGCAGAAGGTGAAACGGCAAAAGTAAGCGTACGAAATGCACGCCGCGATGCCATCGACTCCTTGAAGAAAGCCGTAAAAGACGGTATGCCCGAAGACGAGCAGAAGAATTCGGAAGCCAAGCTCCAGAAATCGCATGACAAGTACATCAAGCAAATAGATGACATGCTGGCGGCTAAAGACAAAGAAATCATGACTGTATAATTTTATAGCTGACTAGGTTACAAGGTACTAGTTGACTAGGTTGTAGATACTAGTTGACCAGGTTACTTGATACGGCTTGAGTATCTAAGACCTAGTGCCTGGTACCTGGTCAACTAGCCAACTAAATAAAACATTGAAAAAAGGATTAGTCATCAAGAACACCGGAAGCTGGTATGTGGTAAAGACCGAAGACGGAAGGCAGATTGAATGCAAGATAAAAGGGAACTTCCGCCTGAAGGGAATACGCAGCACCAATCCCATTGCGGTAGGCGACCGTGTACAAATCGCCTTGAACCCCGAAGGGACCGCCTTCATCACCGAAATAGAAGACCGCAAGAACTACATCATCCGCCGGGCTTCGAACCTCTCCAAGCAATCGCATATCATTGCAGCCAACCTCGACTTGTGCATGCTGGTAGTAACCGTCAATTATCCCGAAACATCCACCATCTTCATCGACCGCTTCCTTGCCTCTGCCGAAGCCTATCGGGTACCGGTAGCACTGGTATTCAACAAGAGCGACCTCTATTCGGAAGACGAATTGCGCTATTTGGAAGGGCTTATTCACCTTTACACCCATATCGGATATCCTTGCTTCCGCATTTCTGCCCTGAATAATGAAGGCATCAATGAAATAAAGGAAGAACTGAAAGGGAAAATCACCCTCTTTTCAGGACATTCGGGCGTAGGGAAATCAACGCTTATCAATGCCATCCTGCCCGAAGCACACCTGAAAACCGGAGAAATATCCACAGCCCATAACAAAGGCATGCACACCACGACTTTTTCTGAAATGTTCCCCGTAGAAGGCGAAGGATATATCATCGACACACCGGGCATCAAAGGATTCGGCACCTTCGACATGAAAGACGAAGAAGTGAGCCATTACTTCAAAGAGATTTTCGAATTCTCCGCGCATTGCAAGTACGGGAACTGCACCCACCGGCACGAACCGGGCTGCGCCGTACGCGAAGCCGTAGAGAACCATTACATCAGTGAGTCACGTTATGCCTCTTACCTGAATATACTGGAAGACCGTGAAGAAGGCAAATACCGCTCTGCATATTAATTTCTATAAACCCTTATGAAAACACGACCAAACAAGATGACCAACTTCCGCTGGACCATCTGCTTTATGCTTTTTATGGCAACCACCATCAACTACATGGACCGGCAAGTTCTTTCGCTCACATGGAAAGACTTTATCGCACCCGAATTCCATTGGACTGACACCGACTACGGATTCATAGCCGGCGTGTTCGCCATCGTCTATGCCCTTGGAATGCTTTTTGCCGGACGGGTCATCGACTGGATGGGCACACGCAAAGGATATCTTTGGACAATCGGAATCTGGTCATTAGGTGCCTGCCTCCATGCCTTTTGCGGCATCGCTACCGAATGGTGGGTAGGCGTAGATAATGTAGAAGCCCTGAAACAAGCCGAAACCGGTTCGGCATTGGCACTAAGCATCGCCACAGTGAGCGTTTATTTCTTCATTGCCGCACGATGTATTTTAGCCATCGGTGAAGCAGGCAATTTTCCTGTGGCCACCAAGGTCGCCGCCGAGTATTTTCCAAAGAAAGACCGTGCTTTCCCAACCAGTATCTACAATAGTGGAGCTGCAATCGGTGCACTTGTCGCTCCGGTCAGCATCCCTACCCTGGCAAGCTATTTCCGCGATTTAGGCGTAGGAAACGGTTGGGAAATGGCATTCGTCATCATCGGTGCGTTAGGCTTCGTATGGATGGGCTTCTGGGTATTCCTCTACAAACGCCCACGCGAAAGCCGTTGGGTGAACGAAGCCGAACTGGCATACATCGAACAAAATGAAGAAGAAGAAAAAACACCTCAAGCCTCCTCGCCCACAGAAGAAAACCTGCCCAAGATGTCTTTCCTGCAATGCATCCGCTACAAACAGGCATGGGCATTCGCCGTAGGCAAATTCCTGACCGACGGCATCTGGTGGTTCTTCCTGTTCTGGACTCCCGCTTATTTGAGCGATGTCTACCACCTGCCCTCCAATGCCCCGATGGCACAATTGCTCATCTTCGTCCTCTATGCCATCACAATGCTATCCATCATCGGAGGCTGGCTCCCCACTTACTTCGTGGAGAAAAAAGGAATGAACCCCTATAAGGGACGTATGCGCGCCATGCTTATCTTTGCCTTTTTCCCAATCATCACCTTGCTAGCCCAACCGCTGGGAGCCTATTCATATTGGTACCCGATAATTATTATAGGTATAGCCGGAGCAGCCCACCAGGCATGGTCCTCCAATATTTATTGTACCGTGAGCGACATGTTCCCACAAAATGCCATCGCCACTATCATCGGCTTCGGAGGCATGGCGGGAGGCATCGGCTCCTCGCTCATCAATATGGGTTCGGGAGTCCTGTTCGACTATGCCGCCAACACCCAGCTCGCCTTTATGGGCTTTACAGGAAAGCCGGCAGGATATTTCATCATCTTCTGCATCTGCTCGGTGGCATACCTCATCGGATGGATTATCATGAAAGCACTTGTTCCTGAATACAAACCCATCAAACCGTAAAAAACTGTTTTAAATCTATCGGTCTAAATCTGCACACGATAAATTCAAAACTGTTTCTAAAAATGTAAAATAAATAGCATGCATTTCCATGCTCCGATACAAACATTGACAACGGGTTATGCAAATATAAGTATTTTTTCATACCTTTGCCGATATTACAACCATATAAACTATCAACTACAATGAAAAGACTACTTGCATTAAGCTGCCTGCTCGTGGCGTTCGTATGTGCATTCGCACAGCAGAAGGTAACGCTGCAAGACGTGGCTAACGGAACATACCGCCCCCAAAACATTTATGGCATCAAGCCGATGCTGGACGGTGAGCATTACACACAAATCAGTGCCGACCGGAAACGGATTGTGAAGTATTCGTTTAAAACCGGAAAAGAAGTGGAAAGCATATTCGATGTGGAAACCGCGCGCGATTGCCCCATCAAGTCGTTTGATGATTACATCATGTCGCCCGATGAAAAGCTGATTCTCATCCAGACCGAGACAAAGCCTATCTACCGCCGTTCGTTCACGGCAGAATATTACATTTATAATATAAGGAACAATACCATAGAACCGCTTTCGAAGAACGGGCCGCAACAGGTGCCGCTCTTTTCGCCCGACGGATTCCAAATCGCTTTTGTACGCGACAATAACATCTTCCTTGTCAAATTGCTCTTCGGCAATAGCGAGTCGCAAGTGACAAAGGACGGAGAATATAATAAGGTATTAAATGGTATTCCCGATTGGGTATACGAGGAAGAGTTCGGCTTTAACCGTGCTTTCGACTTCAGTGCCGATAGCAAGATGATTGCTTACATCCGCTTTGATGAAAGCCAAGTGCCGATGTTCAGCTTCCCGTGGTACAAAGGTATGGCACCCGAACGCACGGAGTATGCCACATATCCCGGCGCTTATACGTATAAATACCCCAAAGCCGGCGAAGTGAATTCGAAAGTGAGCGTACATACTTTCGATATCAAGAGCCATGTGACCCGTAAAATGGACCTTCCGCTTGATGCGGACGGTTATATTCCCCGCATCAAATTCACGTCAGACCCTGAGAAACTTGCCATTATGACCTTAAACCGCCACCAGAACCGGTTCAACGTGTACATGGCAAATCCGCGGAGTGCCATCTGCAAGAGCATCATCCGCGACGAATCGGAGCAGTACGTTAAGGAACAGGCATACAGCAACATCCGTTTCTATCCCGAAAACATCGTGCTGATGAGTGAGCGCGACGGATACAATCACCTCTATTTATATACAATCGGCGGAAACCTGGTGCGCCAGGTGACCAAAGGCGAGTTTGAAGTAAAAGATTTCTTGGGCTGGGATCAGAAGAACGATGTGTTCTATTACACCAGCAACGAGGAAAGCCCGCTCCGGAGTGCCGTTTACAAAATAGACCGCAAAGGAAAGAAAACGAAGCTTTCCACGCGGACGGGGACCAATACCGCTATTTTCAATACAAACTTGACTTATTACATCAATAAATACTCCAGCAAAGACACTCCGACCCTCATCACAATCAATGACAACCGGGGACGGGAACTGACCACCTTGCTTGATAATAGTAAACTGAAGGGGCAACTTGCTACCCTGAATATGCCCCAGAAAGAATTCTTCACTTTCCGCACTACGGAAGGCGTAGAGCTGAACGGCTGGATGATGAAACCTGCCGGCTTCGACCCGAACAAGAAGTATCCGGTCATCATGCACCAGTACAGCGGTCCCGGCTCGCAACAGGTGTTAGACGAATGGGGCATCGGAAGCTTTAGCGACGGAGGCATGTTCGAAGCTTACATGGCAGACCACGGTTACATCAGCGTATGCGTGGACGGACGCGGTACAGGCGGACGAGGGGCTGCATTCGAGAAATGCACGTATCTTTTCCTCGGTGTAAAGGAATCGCACGACCAAGTAGAAACGGCACGCTATCTCGGCACCTTGCCTTATGTAGACGCCAACCGTATCGGAATCTGGGGCTGGAGTTACGGAGGATATACGACATTGATGTCAATGAGCGAAGGTACGCCGGTCTTCAAGGCTGGTGTGGCAATAGCCGCTCCCAGCGACTGGCATTTTTACGATACGGTATATACCGAACGCTTTATGCGCACTCCGAAAGAGAACGGCGACGGATACCGTGCCGGTTCTGCCATTCTCCGGGCACCGAAGCTTCACGGAAACCTGCTTCTGATACACGGTACGGCAGACGATAACGTGCATTATCAGAATTGTGCCGAATACAGCGAGGCGCTGGTACAGGCGGGCATCCAGTTTGATATGCAAATCTATACCAACCGCAACCACGGCATATCAGGAGGAAACACCCGGACACACCTGATGAACCGCGTAGCGAATTTCTTTATTGAAAACCTGTAATGTGATTTTCACCACAGATTACACAGATAAAAAAGGATTAAGAACTTGCCACAGAGAGAATACAGAGAAAAATATTTTTTAGAAGCTGTTTTGAATTTATCGTGCGCTGATTTGGGATGAGTTTTTGAGGCATTTTCGCTTCTGTGATGAGGAAGATAGCGGGCTATCTGACGAAGAACAGGAGCGAAAAGGACCAAAAAATCGCCCAAAGCACACACGAAAACGAACACATCAAGCCAAGAAAAACTTTTTGGAGAAATTCAAAACAGCTTCTTAATCTGTGTAATCTGTGGTGAAATAACATATACCATGGAACACATAAGAAAGCCTGAATGGCTCAAGATACAAATCGGTGCCAATGCCCGTTATGCCGATACCAAACGCATCGTAGATACACACAAGCTGCACACCATTTGCTCCAGCGGGCGCTGCCCGAATTTGGGTGAATGTTGGGGAAAAGGAACCGCTACCTTCATGATTGGCGGAGCCATCTGTACACGTTCGTGCAAGTTCTGCAATACCCAAAGCGGAAAGCCGCTTCCGCTCGACCCGGAAGAGCCCCGGCACGTAGCGGAGTCTATCCGTCTGATGAAGCTGGACCATGCAGTCATAACCTCGGTAGACAGAGACGATTTGCCCGACTTGGGATCCGCACATTGGGCAGAGACCATCCGGTGCATTAAGGAAATGAACCCTGATACCACCCTTGAAACACTTATTCCGGATTTTCAGGGGCGTGCCGAACTTATCCGGCTTGTCATCCATGCGTGTCCCGATATCATTTCACACAATCTGGAAACCGTAAGGCGCATCACCCCGCTGGTGCGGAGTGTAGCTACATACGAACGGAGCCTGCAAGTGATACGGATGATAGCCGAAAGCGGAATTACGGCAAAGTCGGGCATAATGGTCGGTTTAGGAGAGACACCGGAAGAAGTAGAACAGACGATGGATGACCTGCTTGCATGCGGATGCAAGATTCTGACTATCGGTCAATATCTCCAGCCAAGCCGGAAGCATTATCCCGTAGCGGCATACATCACTCCCGGGCAATTCCAGAAGTATAAAGAGATAGGCGAAGAAAAAGGATTCTCTACCGTAGAGAGCGGTCCGTTGGTCCGCTCCTCGTATCATGCGGAAAAACACATCCGGTTCACTTGATAAACGCAACCGCCTGCGATGCCCGATGCAGCCGCTTGCGTAGGGCAATACATACGGATGCGTTTCCGCATGCGTTTATCCGTTCCGTCATCCGGAGCGAAAAGTCTCATTTATAAATTAAGAAGATGCAGGGGATTTTAGACAAATCGGGCAAATGCCCCTTCCATTCCCGGATGGTCTTTGTCTTGATGTATTCGCCTTCACACGTGATGTTGGCGGCTATGCAAAGCTTGGTTTGCGGGCGGCAGGTCTTTAAGATATCCTCTGCCATTTTATTATTCCGGTACGGAGTCTCGATGAACAATTGGGTCTGGGATTCGCCGTAAATGCGCTGTTCCAGTTCTTTTATACGTTTTATGCGCTCGGAAGGGTCGATGGGTAAGTAACCGTGGAAAGCAAAGCTTTGTCCGTTGAAGCCCGAGCCCATTACCGACAGGATGATAGAAGAAGGGCCTACCAGCGGAACGACCTTTAGGTTCTTGCGCTGGGCAATAGCCACGACATCGGCTCCCGGGTCGGCTACGGCAGGGCATCCTGCTTCTGAAATTACCCCCATCGGATGTCCTTCTTCCAAAGGGCGGAGATAGCCCGACACCACTTCCGGAGCGGTGTGCTTGTTCAGTGAATAAAAAGCCAGCTCGTCGATATCGATGTCCCGGTCTACTTTCTTCAGGAAACGCCGTGCCGAACGCACGTCTTCTACAATAAAATGCTTGATTTGTAAAATGATTTCTTTGTTATAGGAAGGAAGAACACGTTCGATAGCCGTGTCACCCAATGTAACCGGCAATAAATATAATGCTGTATCCATACTTTAAAAAACTAATTAGGTAAAGCCGTCCCTTATTCGAGTGTAAGCTCTCTGAAATCTTCACACTCCAGCAAGGCTTCGACAGATACATCCGGATGCTCTTTCATGTACTTATCCGTCAATTGCATCCCCAACCATACTCCTACAATAGGAGGTATAGGCTCTCCTTTTAAAATAATATTAGGGTCAGGATGCGTGTAAGCACGAATTACCATCGGATCGGTACTCGACAAATGTCCCCGGCGTACCATCCAGTCCCACAGTTTCTTCCCATTCTTCTTACACCAGTCTGTTTCAGCCTTGGTATAACCCAGCATTTCTGCATCCGAAGAATACCCCAGGATTTTTCGCACCAGCCAATTGATTTTTCCTTGATGCATCATCACATCGAAAAGAGTACGATGACCTGTTTCCCATCCAAACGGATACAGACTTACCAAATAAAAAGTAAAACAATCGGGAAGTATACGTTCGGGGGTCATCGAGCGGCGCTGGTATGCATAATAATAACGTTTGTACAAAGGATAATCCTCGCCCATATACTTATCCAGACTGATTCCCAACAAACTGTCCCCTACTACCACCGACTGGTTCAAAGCAGAAATTTGAGCATACACCTGCGGAACCGGGAGCGAAGGAATTTCTTTCTTCAAACGCTTGAACCCCTCGGTCAGCCGTTCCTCTATCGGTGTCATATCACTGAACTTCTCTTCCGCCTCTTCCATCAAACGAAGCAAGACCGAATCGGAATAATAAGTACACAAACGTTCGTTAATGTCTGGTGCATCCACGCTGCCCAACATCAGCACATCTTCAATAAGGATGCGCGTAGCCTGCGGATAATCCATATTCATTTTCTGAATAGCTAAGATGCTATTCATGACGGTCGCCTCATATTGTAAACGGTCATAACGAAAAACTTTTATCCTTCTGTCAGACAAAGCGTCACCGCTTTGCATATCTGACTGACAGGATGCAAAGGCAATGACGCTTAATAATATGAATAAAAGTTTTTTCATTCAGAAATGATTATTTATCCGTAAATGATATTTCCATTTTCGTCCTTATATTCATCGAGGCCTTTTTCATAAGTTGCCATTGCACGCAAACTCATGCCTACACTTGAAAAACCTCCGTCGTGATACAGGTTCTGCATGGTCACCTTACGGGTCAGGTCAGAGAACATCACGATGCAATAGTCTGCACATTCGTCTGCCGAAGCGTTGCCCAGCGGAGACATGCGGTTGGCAAAGTCGAACAGTTTGTCCATGCCTTTCACTCCCGAACCTGCGGTAGTCATCGTCGGCGACTGGGAAATCGTATTGATACGTACGTTGTGCTCGCGTCCGTAAATGTATCCGAAGCTGCGTGCGATAGATTCCAGCAATGCCTTCGCATCTGCCATGTCGTTATAGCCGTAGAATGTGCGTTGTGCAGCTACATAACTCAAGGCTACAATCGAACCATACTCGTTGATGGCATTCAGTTTTTTCGCGCTCTGAATCATCTTGTGGAACGAAACAGCTGAAATATCCAGCGTCTTGTTCAACATGTCGTAATCCAGATCATCGTATGTACGTTTCTTACGCACGTTGGGCGACATACCGATAGAGTGCAATACAAAGTCTATTTTACCGCCCAATATTTCCATCGAACGCTTGAACACGTTTTCCAAATCTTCCACACTCGTTGCATCAGCCGGTATTACCTCACAATTCAGTTTTTCAGCCAAAGCTGATATTTCTCCCATACGGACTGCTACCGGAGTATTGGACAATGTTATCACAGCCCCTTCCTCTACAGCCTTTTCTGCTACTTTCCATGCGATAGACTGCTCGTTCAAGGCACCGAATACAATACCTCTTTTTCCTTTTAATAAATTATAACTCATACGTCTTAAACTATAAATTCGGGACAAAGATACAAACATTTCCATTAATCGAACTATTTTCAACAAACGAAATAGCAAATATGAACAATTTTACCTGCCAAGTGATTAAATTATCCATTCTCCTACCAATTTTTGCGCATAAAAGTTCCACATCCGCCCATTTTTTTTACCTATTCAGTCAAAATATTCACATGAGTCTAAACGAAAAGCACTACATTTGTGAATATTATCATACCTTGATGCAAAACTCAAAAAAACATAAGAATATGATTAAATTTAACACGTTACGACATTACTTGCTTTCTGTAGGAATAGCAACTTTTATTGGTACTGGAACCACAAAGGCACAGGCAAATACGCCCATTATCCCGGATGATGTGTATAGCAACCTGCCATTCCAAATGACCAAAGTGCAACAACCCGTGTTTCCCGCCTATTCCCGTTCGATAACTGAGTTCGGTGCTACTGCCGACGGGACCACGCTCAACACGGAAGCATTTGCTCAAACCATCGAAGCCGTATCCCGACAAGGAGGAGGTACCGTGATAGTACCGGCAGGTTTGTGGCTTACCGGACCTATCGTACTGAAAAGCAATATCAACCTGCACTTGGAAGAAAATGCTCTGGTGCTCTTTACAGCCGACCACACACAATATCCCATTATCAAGACTTCATTCGAAGGACTGGAGACACGACGGTGCCAATCGCCCATATCTGCCAACGGTGCTGAAAACATAGCCATCACAGGCAAAGGTGTAATAGACGGGAACGGAGACACTTGGCGCCCCGTAAAGAAAAGCAAGATGACTTCATCACAATGGAATAAACTGGTCGCTTCGGGAGGCGTACTCAATGAAAAAGGAGATATATGGTACCCAAGCGAAGGTTCTATTAAAGGAGCCAATGCATGTAAAGACTTCAATGTGCCCGAAGGTATCGAAACCGATGAGGAATGGGCCAGTATCCGCGACTGGTTACGCCCCGTGCTGCTGAGCCTCATCAAGTGCAAGAAAGTAATGCTCGAAGGAGTAACCTTCAAAAACTCACCCAGCTGGTGTCTGCATCCCCTCTCATGCGAAGACCTGACCATTACAGGAATCAGCGTATCCAATCCCTGGTACTCACAAAACGGAGATGCACTCGACATTGAATCGTGCAATCGTGTACTGGTACTCGGCAGCAGCTTTGACGCGGGAGACGACGGTATCTGCATCAAGTCGGGTAAGGACGAAAGCGGACGCCTGCGCGGCGAACCTTGTCAAAACGTAATTATCCGCAACAACGTGGTACTGCACGGACACGGCGGATTTGTAGTAGGTAGTGAAATGTCTGGAGGAGTAAAAAACATTTATGTAGACAACTGCTCTTTCCTTGGTACCGATGTTGGCTTGCGTTTCAAGAGTACACGCGGCCGTGGCGGGGTAGTGGAAAACATCCACATCAATAACATCAACATGATTAATATCCCGAACGAGGCACTTATCTTCGACTTGTTCTATGGTGGTAATGCACCGGGTGAAGGAAATGCTTCGGGTGCTCCGAAAGAGGAAGTTGTGCCTCCGGTAACCGAGGAGACTCCGGCATTCCGTGATATCTTCATCAAGAATGTCACCGCAAAGAATGTAGGACGTGCTGTACTGTTCAACGGACTTCCCGAAATGCCTATCAAGAACATTTTCCTGGAGAATGTAACCATTTCCGATGCAAAGGACGGCGTGACATTGAACCGTGCCGAAAACGCGACCCTGAAGAATGTGAAAGTTATCACGACAAAAGGTGGCGATAACCTGAAGATGATGGGGGTAACCAACATTACCGTAGGAGATAAGAAGTACGAAAAAATCGGAAATAAAGCCGAGTCTTATAAATTCTGATTGTTTGATTCTTAAATAACTTTCATATTAGCTTATACACCATAGAGGGCACAGAGGAAAATCTATTTACTCTTATTCAATTTACGAAGTACGATTTCACATCAAAATAGTAAATTGTCTAATTGTAAATTAAAAGCCTCTGTGATCTCTATGGTGGATATCGATTATTTTGTATACATATTTATGAAAACATTTACTATCATTGGCTTAGCATTGCTGGCAGGAAGTGTCTCTGCTTCCGCACAAGACTCAGAGAAAACATTTCAAGTGGTTGTGGAGAACCCTTGGCAAACAGAAAAAACCGATGAACCTGTCGTGATAGACCTTCATACGTTGAAAACAGGGTTTACGGTAAAATCAGCAGTTGTATCCGACGGAACTTCTGAAATACCCTCCCAATTGGACGATATGAATGGCGATACCCGTGCCGACGAGCTGGCATTTGTCATCGACGTACCTGCACAAGGCAAAAAGACACTGACCGTCACGCTTTCTCCGAAAAAGAGCGATAAGGTATATCCCGCACGTGTTTTTGCCGAAATGTTGTTCCGTACTTCCAAGAAAAACCAATACGCCAAAGGGTATGCCATTTATGCCGATGGAAACGCTTATACGTATACCATTCAGCAACATCACGGCATCGCTTTCGAAAGCGAGCTGGTAGCATACCGCATTTATTTCAACGAAAAGCAGACCACAGACCTTTATGGCAAATTCCGCAAGGGACTGGAAATCGAGGAAAGCCAGTTTTATCCTACCGATGAGCAATTGAAGCGGGGATTCGGGGATGACGTCATCAAGGTGAACAATAGTTGCGGAGCCGGAACGCTCCGGGGATGGGACGGCACGCAGACTACCATGATTCAGCCCGTTGACATCCGTGGGCAGCGGATTCTTGCCGACGGACCGGTACGTACCGTAGTAGATGCCGAAGTGAAAGGCTGGCAATATCAGGGTAAAGAACTGAATATGATAAACCGTTACACCCTCTATGCCGGACACCGTGATGCACAGGTGGATGTGATTTTTGATGCTCCGCTGACCGATGAAGTATTTGCTACCGGTGTGCAAAACATAACCGGACATGCTGCAATGTATTCCGACCATGAAGGACTCGTAGCAAGCTGGGGAACCGACTGGCCCGTAAACGATACGGTGAAGTATAAAAAGGAAACGGTAGGTCTTGCTACGTATATCCCTAAGAAACTGGTCGTAAAAGAAACCGCCGACAAGGAGAACTTCCTTTATACCGTGAGCGCTCCCGGCGAAAGTTCATTCCGTTATTACACGTCGTTTACATCGTGCAAGGAAACTTTTGGATATCCGACCAAAGAAAAATGGTTTGCCTACGTGCAAGAATGGAAGAAGTATTTGGAACAGCCTGTTAAGATACAAGTCATTGAGTAAGCAAGGTTGCGGTGTGCTGCCCATACTCCGGCATTTGACCTAAAGTATAAAGAATCATAAAATATGACCGGCAGGGCAGGTAAACCGCATATCTCAATCGTAATAGGCAAAAAGTGAAATCTAAATTGTAAACCGTAAATTGTAAATGTACAAGATGAAACAACTTCTACTCTCAATCCTGCTGGGAGGCTGTGCGCTTCCTGCGCTACACGCCCAAGATAACTATGTTTCGGAAGTATGGGTGGCCGACCAAGGTGACGGAACGTATAAAAATCCGGTTCTTTATGCCGACTATTCCGACCCCGATGTTATCCGTGTGGGCGAAGATTATTACCTCACTTCATCCAGTTTCGGATGTTTGCCCGGACTTCAGGTGCTTCATTCCAAAGACTTGGTGAACTGGAGTTTCGCAGGTGTTGCAGTGCCTCATGCCTTGCCTCCTGTAACCGATACTGCCCCTCAGCACGGAAACCGTGTATGGGCTCCCTGCATCCGTCATCATAACGGAGAGTTTTATATCTTTTGGGGAGACCCCGATCAAGGTATCTTTATGGTGAAAGCCAAGGATGTGAAAGGACCGTGGTGCGAACCGGTATTAGTGAAAGCAGCCAAGGGAATTATTGACACCACTCCGCTTTGGGACGAAGACGGACGTGTGTATCTTGCTCACGCTTACGCCGGAAGCCGTGCCGGACTGAAAAGCGTCATTGCCGTATGCGAATTGAGCGCCGATGCCACCCGTACCATCGGACCCTCACGAATCGTATTCGACGGACACGAAGCGCACGAAACCTGCGAAGGTCCCAAGTTCTACAAACGCAATGGATATTATTACATGTTTTTCCCTGCCGGTGGAGTACCGACGGGCTGGCAGGTAGTAGCACGCTCGAAAAACATATATGGCCCTTACGAATGGCGTACCGTGATGGCACAAGGCGACAGCCCTGTCAACGGTCCTCACCAAGGCGGATGGGTAGACACACCTACAGGCGAAGACTGGTTCATGCATTTTCAGGATGTAGGTGCGGCAGGACGCCTTGTACACCTCCAGCCTATGAAATGGGTGAACGATTGGCCCGTTATCGGTGAAGATAAAGACGGAGACGGAGACGGATGCGGTGACCCTGTATTGACTTGGAAAAAACCGAATGTGGGCAAAACTTATCCGATTTGCACTCCGCAGGAAAGTGATGAATTCAACACCAATATTCTTGGCTTGCAATGGCAATGGAACGCAAATATCAACGATAAGTGGCATTTCTGTGATGAGGAACACGGGTGCCTGCGCCTCTATTCTTATCCAGTAACAGAAAACTACAAGAGCTTGTGGGATGTGCCCAATATGCTACTCCAGAAGTTCCCTGCACCGAGTTTCAAGGCAACCATGAAACTGAAGTTCGCTCCTATCGCTAAATACAAGGGCGAACGCACCGGACTGGTGGTGATGGGTATGGACTATACCGGAATCATTCTTGAGAACACGGAAAGCGGACTGGTGCTCTCGCAAGTGGAATGCAAGAAGGCAGACCGTGGAGGAACAGAAACCGTCAATGCCAGTGTGCCTCTGAAAGAAAACGAAATCTACCTGCGTGCCGAAATCATTTCTACCGGTGAAAAGATAAGCAAAAGCGAAGGCGGACACGACCTTGTCGTAATGTGCCAGATGAGTTATAGCACGAATGGAAAGAAATTCCAGAAATTAGGCAAACCTTTCCAAGTAAAAGAAGGCAAATGGATAGGTGCCAAGGTGGGTACTTTCTGCACCCGTCCTGCTATCGTCACCAATGACGGAGGATGGGCAGACATAGACTGGTTCCACATTACGAAAGAATAAGGAACTGTTTTGGATTTCTACAAAATATAGGTCTATCGCTGTAAGATTAATAATCTTCAGGCTGCAAGATTATTAATCTTACAAGCGGAAGATTATTAATCTTACACCAGACGAAGTCATCTGTCTCTAAGAGCCTGTTTAAAAATCCCAATAAAGCAAGATTCTACCAGATTAATTTAAAACAGACTCTAAACTGCCGCAAGCATACAAATCGTTTTATGAATGTCCTTTAGATTTGCCGATGCAGTCGTTTTAGGAGCAGATATTGGCTAAAGGATATTCATAAATCGTTTTTATTCTTGTGGCAGCCTTTTTATGCCACATGGTAGAGACAATACAAAATATTCAAGGAAAAGACACCCCTATATAACGTCACTGTTTCTTGTCCGATTCACACTATTTACGGTCGATACTTCACCTTTTAAGAAAAACGAAGTACAAAAAATCACACCCTATTGTTTTATTGGTTATTTTTGTCGCCCAAAAACTAAATGAAGATGAAAAGAGCCTGTTATTGTTTCCCATACCTCAATCTGTGGTTGCTGCTTACCTTTATAGCTGCCGGCACTTTGTATATGCAAGCTCAAAAATGGCTTCCATCCGATTCACTTTTCGCACATTACCTGCAAAACAAAGGATATAAAATTATCAACAACAACCAATTTACCCTTTTACCCAGTGGACGGGAAAAGTTTGACCATTTATTTGCCGAAATACGCAAAGCAAAACAACATATCCATTTAGAGTATTTCAATTTCCGGAATGATTCCATAGCCAATGCCCTATTCGACTTGCTTGCCCTAAAAACAAAAGAGGGAGTCGAGGTACGTGCCATGTTTGATGCTTTCGGAAATATGTCGAACAACCGGCCATTACGCAAACGCCATTTGAATGCATTGAGGGAAAAAGGTATCGATATCGTCACGTTTGACCCCATTACCTTCCCCTACTTCAACCATATCGCCAGCCGTGACCACCAAAAAATCGTGGTCATCGACGGAAAAACCGGTTATACCGGCGGAATGAACATTGCCGACTATTACATCAACGGACTACCTAAAATCGGAGCGTGGCGAGACATGCACCTCTGCATCAAAGGCCCTGCCGTAAACGAATTACAACATGCATTTGTAGACACATGGGAAAAAGAAACCGGACAAGAAATCAAAGGACAAACCTATTTCCCTTTCAATGCCGACTCACTTAATGCCCTACCCCGACACGCCGGAGGACAAGTGGCAATCGTGCAACGCATCCCCAAGACTCATCCCGAAGCTATGCGGCACGCTTATATTGCCGCCATTGATGCCGCCCAATATAAGATACAACTCATCAACCCTTATTTTACCCCCACGATAAGTGTAAGACGTGCCATCGAACAGGCTTTGGAACGAGGAGTAAAAGTGGAAATTATGATTCCAGGTAAATCGGACATCTCATTTACCCCCGATGCCGGATTTTATTTTGCCAACAAGTTACGCAAGAAAGGTGCACGCATTTATATTTACAACGGAGGGTTTCACCATTCGAAAGTAATGATGGTAGACGACCGTTTCTGCACGATAGGAAGCACCAACCTGAACAGCCGGAGCCTGCGCTACGACTATGAAATCAATGCTTTCCTATTCGATCTTCCCATTACCGACCAATTGGTGCAAATTTTCAATCAGGACAAACGGAACAGCACAGTGATGACCAAAGATGTCTATAAAGACCGTACACCCTGGAAACGCTTCATAGGCTGGTTTGCCCATCTGTTTACACCGGTACTTTGAAATCCGGAATGCCAAGCAGGTTCCGGCAAATGCAAGAACAGCCTCGAAAAAGTATAAAATTTAATGAAATCTATGGCGCGAATGCAAGATTTTTCTTATTTTTGTCATTATATAGCATTATAACAGACAAAAGAATGAAAGTAATCAATTTGATAAAATCCTCGGAAAAGACCGCATTTTCGTTCGAGATTCTGCCTCCGCTTAAAGGGACAGGCATTGAAAAAGTATATGAAACCATCGACCTTCTCCGCGAGTTCGACCCGAAATACATCAACATAACTACTCACCGAAGCGAATACGTCTACACCGAACTGGGTAATGGATTGTTCGAGCGAAAACGTGTGCGGCGCCGTCCGGGAACCGTAGCCGTTGCAGCCGCTATCCAGAACAAATATGGCATCCCGGTAGTTCCTCACGTATTATGCAGTGGGTTCACACGCGAAGATATCGAATACATGCTGCTTGACCTGCAATTCTTAGGTATCACTGACCTGCTGGTGCTACGAGGTGACAAGGCAAAACACCAATCTGTATTTACCCCCGAACCTGGCGGATATAGCCATGCCATCGAACTGGAAAATCAGATAAATGACTTCAACCGTGGAATTTTCATCGATGGTTCACCCATTAAGGAACCGGTACATCCGTTCGGTTACGGAGTAGCATGTTATCCCGAAAAGCACGAAGAAGCCCCCAATATGGAACAGGACATCTACTGGCTGAAACAAAAAATAGAATCAGGTGCACAATATGCTGTAACGCAACTATTCTATGACAATGCAAAATACTTTGCATTTGTCGACCGCCTCCGTGCCGAAGGGATAAACGTCCCCATCATTCCAGGCATCAAGCCTTTCGGAAAACTTTCGCAACTGTCTGTCATTCCGAAAACCTTTAAAGTAGACCTGCCACAGACACTGGTAGCAGAAGCTATGAAATGCCATACCGATGCAGAAGCTGCCGAACTGGGTGTGGAATGGTGCATCAATCAATGCCGGGAATTAATGAGACACGGAGTTCCAAGTATCCATTTTTATACCGTAGGCGCCGCACAAAGTGTGAGCCGTGTAGCCAAAGCCATATACTGACATGTATCTGAAAGACATCATAGGACAAACCGAAGCCAAACAACACCTCCTGACATTGGTGCATGAAACACGTGTGCCTCATGCCATGTTGCTTTACGGTCCGCCGGGAAGTGGAAAACTCCCCCTTGCCATAGCTTTTGCCCGATACCTGACCTGTGATAATCCGGGGTCAGACGACGCATGCGGACACTGTCCTTCATGTCTGATGATGAACAAACTGGCACACCCTGATGTGCATTTTGCTTTTCCGGTAGTAAAGAAAAAAAGCGGACGTGACACTGTATCAGCAGATTATCTGGATGCATGGCGTCAACAATTGCTTGACACTCCTTACTTTAACCTGCAAATGTGGCTGGAACGAATGGGAACCGAAAACCAACAAGCACAAATATTTGTGAGCGAAAGTGACGAAATCCAACGAAGTCTTGCACTCAAACCCTCTCGCAGCAAATACAAAATAATGATTATCTGGCTGCCTGAAAAGATGAATGCCGAATGCGGCAACAAGCTACTCAAACTATTGGAAGAGCCGCCGGCTCACACGGTATTCCTGATGGTAAGTGAAATGCCCGATGCCCTTATGCCTACGCTAGTCAGTCGTATGCAGCGTTTTCGACTCCCCCCCTTGCCCGAAGAAGAAATTGCCTCGATGCTGGCTTCACGCTATATGCTTACCCCTGAAGACAGCAACGAAATAGCCCACTTATCGGAAGGAAGTATCATTGCAGCGATAGGAAACATCCGGCTAAGTGAAGAACGACGTTTGTTTTTCGGCCTGTTCACTTCATTGATGCGCCTTGCATACGCCCGGCGATTAAAAGAACTGAAAGCATGGAGCGAACAAGTAGCTGCACTGGGACGTGAACGGCAAAAAAGCTTTTTAGACTATAGCGAACGGATGCTACGCGAAAATTTTATCTACAACTTCCATCATCCGGAAATGAACTACATGGCGCGTGAAGAAAAACAGTTTGCCACTCGTTTTGCCCCGTATATCAATGAACGAAACGTTATGGGCATTTTTGGTGAATTGCAAGAAGCAGCCCGGCATATCGAACAAAACGCGAATCCGAAATTCGTGTTCTTTGATTTCGTGCTGAAAATAATTGTATGGTTAGTGAAAAAATAAACGGTTAGTTTGTAAGTTCTTAAGTTAATCAGTTGATTAGTTAAAAACTCAAGAACTCAAGAACTTAAAAACTCAAGAACTTAAAAACTCAAGAACTTAAAAACTCAAGAACTCAAGAACAGAATACTTATATGGAGAATAAATTTATATTAAAAAACGGAAGCGGCTCCTTGTGCTGCAAGGGCTGCGGAAAACAAGATAACAAACTGAATACGTACGACTGGCTTGCCGATATTCCAGGCAATGCCGAACTGGAAGACATGGTGGAAATCCAATTCAAGAATACACGAAAAGGATATTACAAAAACAGTAACCGCCTGAAACTGGAAAAAGGGGACACCGTAGCCGTAGAAGCCAGTCCTGGACACGACATTGGTGTAGTGACCTTGACAGGACGTCTGGTACCGTTACAGATGCGCAAGGCAAACATTAAACCTGATGCTGAAATACGCCGTATCTACCGCAAAGCCAAACCTGTGGACCTGGAAAAATACCGTGAAGCCAAAAGCCGCGAACATGACACTATGATTCGCTCAAGGCAAATAGCCTTGCAATTAGGACTACAAATGAAAATCGGTGACGTAGAATACCAAGGAGATGGAAACAAGGCTATATTTTATTACATCGCCGATGAACGTGTAGATTTCCGCCAACTTATCAAAGTACTGGCTGAAGTGTTCCGCGTGCGTATCGAAATGAAACAAATCGGAGCCCGTCAGGAAGCTGGACGTATCGGTGGTATCGGACCTTGCGGACGCGAATTATGCTGCGCTACGTGGATGACCAACTTTGTCTCTGTCTCCACCAGTGCCGCACGCTATCAAGATATTTCACTCAACCCACAAAAGCTTGCCGGTCAGTGCGCCAAATTGAAATGTTGTCTCAATTACGAAGTGGATGCTTACGTGGAATGTCAGAAAAGGCTGCCCAGCAAAGAAATTACCCTGGAAACCGCTGATTCCACCTATTATTATTTCAAAGCAGATATATTAAGAGGAGCCATCACTTACTCTACCGATAAGAATTTCCTTGCCAACGAAGTGACCATTTCACCCAAACGCGCATTCGAAATCATTAACATGAACAAGCAAGGGGAAAAACCGGTCAAACTTGCGGCAGACAATGATGCCGAAGACTCGAAATCAAAAGATTTGCTGGAACAAGAAAGTGTTACCAGATTTGATAAAAACAAGAGTGGCAAAAACAAAAAGAAGAAAAAGAATCCGGAGAAACAACGCAACGCCAACGCACAGGAAATGCAAAATAACACTAAACCGAACGGAGGCAATGCAACAGAAACAAAAAACTCTGCGCCACATAGCAAAAAACAAAAAAATAAAGTTGAACGCCCCAAAAACAAAAATAATGAACAGCAAGGAGAAGCAGGTGTAAACAAACAATTGCCGGCAGGACCTGTCAAACAAAATACTAAAAAACTGCCCGCTGTAACCGCCCAAACCAAAGAAGGAGCAAAAGCAGAAAACACGAATCACCCTGCTTCTGCCAACAATAATGGAGGAAAACCAAACCGGAACAACAACCGTCGCCCTAAGAACAAAGGAAACGCTGATGAAGGAGGAAACGCCCCCCAGCAGCCGCAAATGTAAACAAACGATACAAATCATCCGTGATTTTCCACACAGAGACGCAGGCATTACCCCGTGTCTCTGTGTCTAAACCGAACTCAAAACATGAAACTACTTAAATTGTTTTCCCTGTCTATCATAACCGTTTTACTTACAGGATGCGAAAACAATCCTACAGTATTCCACCGCTACCAAGCGATTCCTATACAAGGTTGGAAACGAAAAGACACCCTTTCGTTCACCATCCCCGACACACTTACCGGGAACCGGTACGAATTGGAAATCGGATTGCGACATACCGAAATGTACCCCTACCGGGATCTTTGGATTGCTTTAATCCACCCGCTTGATTCCTTTCCGCCAGATACATTCCATGTTGAACTTGCCTCATCAAAAGGCGACTGGAAAGGAAAAGGAAATGCGGGTAGCCTATATCAGTATGCTTTAAGCGTAGGAAATATTACGCTAACTTCTGCCGACACCTTGCTTCAACTGGTCCAGGTAATGAAAGACTCCTGCCTGCAAGGAATTACCGATGCAGGTATCCGCCTATCGTTCACGAGCCGCATCAATACGCAAAAAGACAAACAACAGGATAGTAAATCCCCAAAGCGATGAACCTCCATAACTGAAAAAAGGCAACGGTATGCCAATAACGGGAGTCAGCCCTAATACCATTCCTACATTAACAAAGAGATGGAAGAAAAAGATGCTCAAGACACTGTAACCATACACTCTGCCGAACCGGGTACTTTGCCGCTCAGCCAGATGAATCAAACGCCAAATAAAGACAGCAAACAAAAGAATGACTGTAACCGAACCGACAAAACCCTGTTCTTCACCTACCGTACAGAAGATGAAATCGGTATCTTGTTCGGGTACATATTTCAATTTTGTCTGCGTACCGTTCAGGAATCCTTTTCCTAAAAATCCTCCCGAACCAATGGCAATCTTGCTTTGATTCACATTATAACCAGCCCCTGTAGGATCATCTTCCATTCCTAACAACACTTTTATACGAATCTGTTGATGCGCTTCAAGCACATTGTTGAATACATATTCTGTGGAAAAGAAAAAGCCTACCGAACCGATGGTGAATAAAAAAATATAAAAATAATTCCGAATCCGCTCATGCAAGCCCAAATAAAGCAGGTATAAACACAAACACACACATACAATACGCTGGACGTATGCCACATTAAACGGAATGACATAAAGCGAAAACAACAGACTGAGCAACATGAGTCCCAAGCCGAATGACAATATAAAAATTACCGGCTTACGGCTTTCACGACAATACGAACTTACAAGCAAAGCGGAGAATGCTATAATCAAAGCCATCACGGAAAACTCCCCCCATGAAGTCAATTCATCCCCCATCAAGTCGCCACTGAAACGTATCCCCACAATGAAATAAATTACAGCACAAACGCCGGCAAATAATATAGACCCAGTCATGCCTTCGCGATACAACACAAGGAAAAAAGACAAATAAACAAGTGCAGACCCCGTTTCTTTCTGGCATACAATCAATATCATCGGTACCAAGATAATGGCTAGTGCCACTACCATGTCCTTCCACCGGTCGATAGAAAAAGTATATTCGCCCATAAACTTGGCAAGAGCAAGTGCTGTGGCAAATTTGGCAAACTCAGCCGGCTGAAGACTGACCGGTCCCAGCACAATCCATGAACGTGACCCCTTTATCTCGTGTGGATTAAAAATGGTGCCAAACAGTAAAAGCAACAGAATCCCATATATCAGATAAGCATACGTATCATAAAGCCGATCTTCCAACATCAGCAATACAAAGCCTAAGACCAGTGAACACCCTATCCACATCAATTGTTTACCTGCCCGCGTAGTCAAATCGAAAAAATTGGGCTCACCATAATCATAGCTTGCCCCACATACGCTGAACCATCCACACGTCACCAGAATCAAATAAAGCGACACGGTCCACCAGTCCACCGATTTCCACCAACTATCTTTCCTGTATGCCATAATCTATCCTTCTGTGTTGAATGTCGGAAGCCAAAGCCTCATCAGCTTCCGTCAGTTTTCCCGTAAGGTATTGTTCTATCATCAAACGGCCAATGGGCACACCATAAGTTGCACCCCATCCACCGTTTTCTACATAAACAGCTATCGCTATCTTCGGATTGTCCATCGGAGCAAACCCCATAAAGGCTGAATGGTCTTTTCCATGGTTCTGTGCCGTACCTGTCTTTCCACATACTTCGATATCCGGCAGATTTGCCATCCGGCATGTACCTCCCAACACCGCCGAACGCATTCCTTGCACTACTTCTTCGTAATGCATTTCTGACACCTTCGTGTACCGGCGTTCGCGATACAAAGAATCAAGCTGCTCCCCTTCAATGCCTTTCACCACATGAGGCGTAACAAAATATCCACGGTTGGCTATCGTAGCCCCCAGATTTGCTATTTGCAACGGAGTAGCCGTAACTTCCCCCTGGCCGATGGCAATACTGATAACGGTCAGACCATTCCACGAACCACGGTATGCCTTGTCGTAAAACTGAGCATTGGGAATCATACCGCGTTTCTCGCCCGGTAAATCTATACCCAGTGTATATCCGAATCCCATCGAAACCATATAGTCGCGCCACGTGTTCATCGCCTTCTGTACAGTGCCGTACTTCTGCCGTGCCCCAATCATGTGATACAAGCCCCAGCAAAAATAACCGTTGCACGAAGTAGCTATCGCCGGCACCAAGGATAAAGGCGAAGGATGGGCATGGCAACCTACATGAAGCCCACGGAACGAAAATCCTTTCACACACGGATACATCGTACCCGGAACAATGATACCTTCCTGCAAAAAAGTCAGAGCTTGAGTAGTCTTGAAAGTAGAACCAGGCGGATACGTTCCCATAATAGCACGGTTCAACAAGGGTTTCCAAGGGTCACGGGCCATTTTCAGGTGATTTTTTCCACGGTTACGCCCAATCATCAAACTAGGATCATAAGTAGGAGACGATACCAAACATAACACTTCACCCGTAGAAGGCTCTATCGCCACGATGCTCCCGATTTTTCCTTCCAACAACCGTTCACCCAACATCTGGAGTTCGATATCAAGGCTCAATGTCAGATTTTTACCAGGAACCGGAGACTTATCGAATTTCCGGTCCATGTAGTTGCCTTGTATACGTCCGTGAGCATCACGCAACAAGATTTCTACCCCCTTTTCTCCCCGCAACTGTTTTTCGTACGAACGCTCGACACCCAGACTTCCGATAAAGTCACCCGGAGCATAATACTCATCCTTTTCAATATCGCTTTTAGACACTTCAGAAATGTCTCCCAAGATATGTGCTCCTGCTGGATACGTATATTGGCGGATGGTACGGCGTTGGATGTAAAAACCAGGGAACATAAACATCTTTTCCTGAAACACACCACAATCCTCTGCCGAAAGTTGCGTAAGAAACACCTGATGCGTATAGGGCGAATAACCCGGATTAAGGCGACGGTTCTTCAAGTCCTGGAAACGGCGGCGCACAAATTCGGGTGTAACTTTCAGCGTACGGCACAAGTCCATTGTATCAAGCTGAGTGATTTCTTTCATAATGACCGTAATGTCATAAGCAGGCTGATTGTATACCAACAATTTTCCTGTACGGTCGTACATCACTCCCCGACTTGGATACTGCACCCTTCTGAGCAGAGCATTGCTTTCGGCATTCTTCTTATAATCGTCACTCAAGATTTGCAAGACGAACAGACGCAAGATAAAAAGTATGACCACAACCAGCACCACACCGCCTATCACATACCTCCTTCTTGCCAAACGATAAATCCGGTCCACTACCTTTTCCTCCTCATCGCATCTACACACATGATGCAAATGACTGTCATTACGGTATCCGTCACGATGCGCAATGCCAGCCCTGTTGCATGCTGAAAATTAAACACATCCGTCAGGCGCACGGCAATGATAAACAATAGCGTTGCACTCGACACATAGCGCAAGAAGGCTCCCACCCCCATACTACGTATTCCAGGTTCATAGTCATCGGTAGTTTCGCGAAGCATCTGCATCTGTAACAAAAAACGCCGGGCAAATGCCAGTAAAGTAGCAGATGCTGCATTCACCCCCGGCGTGTTACTGAATATATCCACACACAATCCCAATACGAAAGCTTGCAATAAAATGGTCTTACGCGAGATTTCCGAGTTAAGCACCAAGATATAATATATGAATACCATCGGCGTAGCATAACCCATGATATGTACATGGTTCAGAATCTGGGTCTGAACCAATACCAAAACCACGAACCACACAACACGATGCAACGCCTGAACCATAAATTATCCTTTATACCTTATTTAATACTATCCTCTAATGATACCTGTTCGGCACGTCCGTCGTAACAAATCACACTAACATCCGTCAACCGTGCAAAATCGGTGAACAAACGCACTTTCAACAAATACGAAAGCCCGTCATGGCTATCCTTGCGGTCATCCACCATCCCCACCGGCACACCTTCCGGAAAAATGGCACTATGCCCACTGGTCACCACTGTATCGCCCAATGAAAACTCGGCATGACGGGGAATATCCTGCAGCCATGCATATTGCGATGAACCACCTTCCCATTTCAGCACGCCAAAATAATCGGTACGACGTATCTTGCAACTGATGTTACTTTTCGAATTCAACACCGGAAGCACCAGCGCGTAATGCGCCGAAGCACGGTACACCACCCCCACTACACTATTCCCGCTCAGCACTCCCATCTCAGCATACACACTGTCCGCCGTACCTTTATCAATCGTAACATAATTGTCACTACGCGTCAAACTGTTGTTCACTACACGTGCCGAGGTTACCCAATAAGCATCCGGAGCACTTTGCCGCATCCGCACCACCGCCATACTGTCTTTCATATAGGCATCCAGCTCACGGCTCAAACGTTCCACCTCCAATTCCAGTTCCACGTTGCGGCGAGTCAGATCCTGATTCGTTTCCCGCAGACCAAAATAAGACGTGATGCTGCTCACCGCCTTGTCTACCCATGTCACAATCCCGTTAGCAGATGTGAAATACACGCTTCCCTGGTAATTGTTAAAACGGAACAACAAAGTGAAACTGACTACTTCCAATACAATGAAAAGCAGCCAGTAATCATATTTCAGCAAAAAATTCAGCAGGTTCCGCATACCCCCGTCATCGCATCAGGAACGAAAAGCGATCTACATTCTTCAATGCGATGCCCGTACCCTTTGCCACACTCAGTAAAGGATCCTCGGCAATGTGGAACGGAATGTTTATCTTGTCGGTCAGACGCTTGTCAAGCCCACGCAACAAAGCTCCTCCACCCGCCAAATAAATGCCGTTGCTCACGATATCGGCATACAATTCCGGCGGAGTGTTCTCCAGTGCATTCAGCACGGCGGTTTCTATCTTGGCAATGCTCTTTTCCAGACAATGGGCTATTTCCTGATAGCAGACCGGTACCTCCATCGGCAAAGCCGTAATGCGATTAGGACCCCGTACAACGTAATCCTCCGGAGCATCGTCACCCAAGTCGGTCAATGCCGCTCCCACGTGTATCTTGATACGTTCAGCCATACGCTCGCTCACTTTCACGTTATGCTGACGGCTCATATACTCCTGAATGTCTGCTGTCAGGTCATCGCCTGCAATACGAATGGAATTATTCGATACGATACCTCCCAATGAAATAACGGCAATTTCGGTTGAGCCACCACCTATATCCACAATCATATTGCCTTCGGGTGCCTCCACGTCCAGCCCGATGCCGATAGCAGCCGCCATCGGTTCAAAAATCAAATAAACATCGCGCCCTCCTGCATGTTCGGCACTATCACGCACAGCACGCAGTTCCACCTCGGTAGAACCTGAAGGAACTCCAATCACCATCCGCAACGAGGGGGTAAACAGACGGCGTCCCGGATTCACCTTCTTTATCAGCCCGCGCATCATTTGCTCACATGCATTAAAGTCGGCTATCACTCCATCGCGTAGCGGACGCACAGTGCGGATATTCGGGTTTTCTTTCTCGTACATCAGCTTCGCACGCTCGCCCACAGCTATCATCTTGTCCGTACGGCGGCCCAGCGCCACTACCGACGGCTCGTCTACTACTATTTTATCATTGCTCAGGATGATGGTGTTCGCCGTACCCAAATCCATCGCTATTTCCTGTGTAAAAGAGAACAGTCCCATGGTTAAAATTCAAAATTAAAAATTCAAGATTGAAATGTCGGACACTCCAAGCCGGAACCGCTTCCGATTATTTACCCTCAAACCAATTATGGATAGCAGTATCATACGAAGAAGACACCCCAAACGCTTCACAAGCCAACTGACGGCGTTCCTCACGCGTGGTCTTCGCACCTCTCTGCTTCAAAATATCCAGTAAGGTAGCGTACTGTGCCTTGCTCGCCACGATAACCACATCATTGAAATTTTTTGCTGCAGCACGAATCAACGAGATGCCGCCTATATCGATTTTCTCAATAATATCTTGTTCACCGGCACCCGATGCCACGGTATCCTCGAATGGATACAAATCAACAATCACAAGGTCGATTTCCGGTATTTCATATTGCTGTACCTGCTTCTGGTCGTCTTCCAGGCTACGACGGCATAAGATACCTCCGAATACTTTCGGATGCAAAGTCTTCACACGGCCGCCTAAAATGGAAGGATATCCCGTCACATCTTCCACAGCTTCACACTTATATCCCAATCCTTCGATAAAATGGCGCGTACCGCCCGTAGAAAGGAATTCCACACCGTCATTCGCCAACAGGCGGATTATCTCGTCCAGTCCGTCTTTATGGTAAACGGACACCAAAGCTCTTTTTATCTTCTTTACTTCTGACATACTACTACTTTTTAAAAAGTGAATATTTCTTTATTTGGGTACAAAGGTACGAAATATCTGTTTATAAACATAATAACCGGGCATGAAATTATCTTTCTTTTATTTTGTAACAGTTTTGTAATATGTATTAAGCGAATTTTACCTAATTTTGTACCCGAAAAACAAGCTAACAACAATATGGAAACTGTTTATCTAGGAATTGTAATATTCCTTTTCATGCTGGCGGTATTTGACTTGCTGGTGGGTGTCAGCAACGACGCCGTGAACTTTATGAATTCGGCTGTAGGCGCAAAAGTCGCCAAGTTTCGCACTATCATTATCGTAGCAGCCGCAGGAGTCTTCTTAGGAGCCATTATGAGCAATGGCATGATGGATATCGCCCGACACGGTATCTTCCAACCTTCCAATTTCAGTTTTTACGAAATCATGTGCATCTTGCTGGCGGTAATGGTTACCGACGTGGTATTGCTCGATGTGTTCAACACGTTAGGGCTTCCCACTTCCACCACAGTTTCCATGGTGTTCGAACTGCTGGGAGGTACGTTCATTCTGGCAATACTGAAAATCATAGGCGATGAAACAGGCATGTATTCATTAGGAGACATGATGAACACCGAAAAAGCATTCTCGGTCATCATGGCAATCTTCCTCTCCGTTGCCATCGCCTTCATAGCCGGTACGGTGGTGCAATACATCTCCCGACTCATTTTCAGCTTCAACTACAAGAAAAACCTCTCGTGGACCATCGGCATTTTCGGCGGCCTCTCTACTACGGCACTTGCCTACTTCATCCTTATTCAAGGACTGAAAAGTTCACCTTATATTTCTCCCGAAACGCTTGAGTGGATCAACAACCATAATTCCATGCTGATTTTAGGATGTTTCGTCTTCTTCACCCTGCTGATGCAAATCCTGCACTGGTGCAAGGTGAATGTGTTCCGCATCATTGTCTTGTTAGGTACTTTCTCGCTGGCACTCGCCTTTGCAGGCAATGACCTGGTGAACTTCATCGGTGTGCCACTCGCAGGCTATTCTTCCTATATGGACTATGTGGCAAATGCCAACGGAGCGGGCATACACGATTTCATGATGAACTCGCTGATGTCATCCGCCAAAACACCAATGATCTTCCTTTTTCTATCGGGATTGGTAATGGTTTACGCACTTGCCACTTCGAAGAAAGCACAAAACGTTATCAAGACTTCGGTCGACCTCTCGCGTCAGGAAGAAGGCGACGAAATGTTCGGCTCATCGGCCATAGCGAGAACCATCGTACGCCGTGCTACCGCTACCAATGAGTTCCTTGTACGTGTCATCCCTGCCAACGTACGCAAGTGGATTGACAGCCGTTTCAACAAAGATGAAGTAATTCTGGCAAACGGCGCAGCATTTGATATGGTGCGTGCTTCGGTCAACCTTGTTCTCTCGGGATTGCTCATCATCATCGGTACTACGATGAAATTACCCCTTTCTACCACTTACGTCACTTTCATTGTAGCCATGGGCTCATCATTAGCCGACCGCGCCTGGGGACGCGAAAGTGCAGTCTATCGCATCACCGGAATGTTCTCCGTCATCGGCGGATGGTTCATCACCGCGTTTGTGGCATTTACTATCTGTGCCATCGTCACCGTCTTGATGTATTACACCAGCTTTGTGGGCATGTTCATTTTCATCTGCGTGGCTGTATTCCTGCTGGTAAGAAGCAACATCAAGTTCAGCGAAAAGCAAAAAGCAGAAAAACAAGATGACATCTTCAAGCGCATGATGTCTACCAAAGATAAAAACGAAACCTTTACCCTCCTGCGCCAGCACGTCAGAGAAACGTTGTCGGAATACATCGACTATACAGAGAAAACCTACGTACAGGTAACCGACGGTTTCATCAACGAAGACCTGAAGAGCTTGAAGAAGGGAATGAACTCGGCAGAAGAAAAACGCAAGATGCTGAAAAAACGCCGCCGCAAGGAAATCCTCGGCCTGCGCCGCATCCCCATCGCCATTGCCATCGAAAAAAACACATGGTTTCACCTTGGAAGCAACAGCTGCGAACAGATGCTTTACTGCCTGAAGCGTATCTGCGAGCCTTGCAAGGAACACGTTGACAACAACTTCAACCCCATCTCGAAAGAAAGCATAGCCGACTTCCTGCCCATCCGGGAAGAACTCTGCAAACTGATGGAAAGTACCCGGGCCGATATCGAGAATAACAACTACGCCGACACCGATGAAATTCTGGTGAAAGGTGATGCCTTGAAAAACAAGATTTCAGCCCTGCGTAAGGCACAGATGAACCGCCTGCAGGAAACAGACAACACAAACCTGAAAGCTGCCATGGTGTACCTGAATATCTTACAGGAAACACAAGAGTTAGTAAGCATCTGGCGCCACTTGCTCCGTGCAAGCCGTTTCTTCCAGAACGACTATGTACCCCAGCAGGAAGCACTCACATTGAGCCTGAGCGAATAGGAATATTTAGAGCCTGTTAAATTTCCAATAAAGAAATAACCTGAGGGTGTATTGAAATTGAAATTGAAATCAACCCTCATTTTGTCATCCTAGCATGAGCGCAGGATCCCGGAAACAGAAAACCATGCATACGAGATCCTGCACTTTGTCTAGGATGACATTACTTTTTTTGATAGTGTTTTTATTTTGATACCCCCTCATAAAATGTGACGTCTCTACCAAAATAGTAAATAGCAAATCGCCAAATCGTAAATCACACTCACGGCATCGGCTTCAAGCCTTCCCAACGCACGTTCCACGTACCGTCTTTCGGGAATCCGGGGTTCACGCCTTCCGAACCGTCCCAGCCTGCACACATCATCGCCACGGCGGTAAGCAAGCCGCCATTGCCCGGCAGGTACACGCGCAGGCGTCCGTCCTGATAGTTGTGCCCGTTCACCAGATACGTGTTGGTGCGCTTGTCCATCAGCAAGGCTCCCACCGCCTTTTCAGGCTCGCCCAGGCGTGCCGCGTCCATGGCGGTCATCGGGTAATCCCAGCCCCAGGTCTTGTTCCAGTTCCAGTTGTCCCATACCCAGTCGAGAGTGTTGCGCATATAGTCGGCATGGATGAGCTTGTTCATCGGAAGAATGCCCACGGCACCCAGCACCGCCATGTGGTCGGAGGTGAAACGGATGTCCTTATACGTATCCGTAGCGGTCTCGGCGGCAAGATACAGGTGGTCTTCGTTGTATGCCAGCGGAGAGAGTTTCTCTATCAGCACGTCCCATTCGGGCACACGCTCCATGCCGGCACGTTCGCGCCACTCCTGAGCCACGCCCATGGCATAATGCCAGTAAGAAAGCTCGAAAGGAGGATTTACCGTATCGGCGGCACGCAAGGTTTCCTGAGCCGGAATGGCGCCCTTCAGGATATAGCGGTCGTTTTCCTTGTCGTAGGTAGCGAACGAGTACATAAACTCGGCGGTTTCCTGTACCAGCTTGTTATATTTCTGAATAATCGAGTCCGACGGCTCGGCACGGTAAAGCAGTTCGGCAAGGTAAATCAGGTGGGGCTGCTGCCAGATGAGGAAGCTTCCCACGTTCGACGGTGCCTCGATGCCGCTCGGGTCGGTCATCTTCATCCAGCGCACGCCTTCGAATCCCTGACGTTCGGCAATCTGGCGGGCTACGGGTTCCGCCTTTTCATACCAGCCCAAGGTGCGTCCCATCATTTCGGGGTGTCCCCACAAGGCGAAATGCGCCTGATGCCACCAAATCATTTCCAAATGGAACTTTCCGAACCACGAGTTATACGTCAGGCCCGTTTCCTGCGGAGGCGTAGAGCCTGCGCACTGGATAGCCATCAGGTACTGGCTCAGCACCACGCGGCGTTCCAGTTCCTTGGCGCGCGGATCGGTACAAAGCGAGAAGTCCACCGCCCCGCCTTTCGTCCAATACGTGTTCCAATACGCCGATGCAGCCTGTTCCGACTGGGCAAACGTCACGGCAGGCGCGTCAGACGGCTCGGGCGTAAACTGGCAGGTAAAGGCAAAAGCCGTGTCTGCCGGAGTCAGGACGAAATAGTTCTTTTCTTTCTCCTTCAGGGTAGCATCGCCTTCCCAACGCACCGTCACATAATAGGTCGTGGCGTCCAGCTGGCGTTTCAGCACGGCGCTCTGCCCGTCTTGTTCCACCACCGTAGTCGAATGTTTGTCGTTCGCTTCCCAGTCGCACGCATCGTCGCAATGCTTGCCCGTAGGGTAAGGGAAACGGAGCTTGATGCCCGCAGGAGCAGTGGAAGACACCCGTGCGGCTATCATGTCGCGTTCAGGATGGCAAACGGTCTGTACCCGGTAAGGGGTTCCGTCCAGCGAAAAGCTGCTGGTGATTTCCCCGTCCCACATATCCAGCGTCTGACGGATATCCTTCACCTGGCCGGGTGTAACCGACTCGTCCAGTTCCAGGCCCACGACGCCCAGATGCAGGCGGTGCGGATTGACGCGAAGCCAGTTGGAAGCGTCTTTCTGACGGCCTTCTTCCTTGAACTGGCACGCATACACCTCCTTGTGCCCGCGCCCGAAATCGTATTCCTTCTGGGCGTCTTCGGGCTTGTAGTTGCCCGTATTGGCAAAGCTGTGCCAGCCCCATTGGCTCTGTGTGCCCAGAGGCACTCCGTTCTTATACACTTCGGGGAAAGTCTGAAGCCCGGTCGCGTCTACGGTATAGGCAAACTCGCCGTTCCCCACCGAGAGCGACGATAGCGAATCCATCGCCGCCACTTGCGGATTGTTGCGCTCCACCAACGCCCGGCGGTCGATGGGTTCCTGCTTCTCCGCGCCACATGCTGCCAGCGTAAGGGCAGCCAACGAATAAAGTAACTGTTTCTTCATGTATCGTTTTTCTTTTTTAAAATAAATGTTTCCGTTGATTATCTTGATGCTGCGAAGATAAGGCTTCTTACTCAAAATCAACATGGAAAAACATACACAAGAGGCAAAATACAAGGGCAAAAACAAAGGTAGAAACGGCATAGCATCAGGTTTTGGTTACGCTACAAAGTTACGAAAAAGTTTTGAATCATGCAAGCTTTTCCGGGGCGCGGCGCAGCTATATGCTACCCCTCCTGCACTTAACTGGAATGGCTTATGCATATATATATGTATATATATATATGCGCATAACATATAAATTTGCTACGCCGAATTTGCAATCCGTCAATAAATCTAACAGTTCTAACAGATAACAGTTCTTTTTTTGAAAACGGCAAGCGAGCGACGAGTAGAGAGAATGTTAATAAATATAATATATTATATATATAAATATATATAATATATTATATTTATATGCGCACTTTCTGCGATTCAATTTTTCAATTTAGATAACTGTTATCTGTTAGAACTGTTAGATTGTTTGTTGTACTTGCGAAAAATGTAGGATAACGTGATTTCAAATTACCCTATGTGAATACCGCATTTCGCCAAACAATCTGTAGGGG
>ENA-OPNJ01000039-OPNJ01000039.1-human-gut-metagenome-genome-assembly--contig:-NODE-39-length-56665-cov-15.294206_pt1 | contig 56665 bp, 92 predicted proteins | sample MGYA00241535_ERZ501767 | MGnify/ENA primary metagenome ERZ501767 (study PRJEB25962, sample SAMEA2042564) | human gut metagenome | biome: human gut; feature: human-associated habitat; material: faeces...
TTAAAACACTGAAAGGAGCTAATATCGAAGCTATTTACACCCGTGTAAATGAATTCTGGAGTAACAGTAATAAGAGTGATATTAATGAATGGGCAAAATTTTAACTCTGATCTTTTGCCGGTTGCTGAAACGCGTCGGGTACGTAAATAGAACTGTGTCAACCCTTTAGCCTGTCATTTCTTTAGTTTAATATTAATTTGGGTTTATTTGATTTTCAGATATTTATCCGAAAGTAAAATTAGAGATAATTTGTCTTGTTAGGGATTGACACAGCTTGAATTAATAGCTCAACCAGTCAGATACCGCATGTCATTTCTATCTGGATAGCGACGGCTGTCAGACTCTTGCAGAACAGTCATTTGAGTTTATGCAGTTTATCTGTTCACTTGAACCTTTTCATACTCTGGATTTAATCTGTCTGTGATTTCTTCCCGATAACTTTTCATAACAAAATCACCATTTCTTTTATAGTACACAAATTCTGCATTACCTCTTATATAATCATAACCTGAGCAAAACCACAGGCTGATCCCGAAGCCGTCATTCCTGGCACTCACCTCTACTTGTTCCTCCAAAGGACAGTTCCCCGTTAGTGGCAATCTATTCTCCATGTACTTGCATCCTTCCTTTTTTAGTTCCATCAGTACACTTTTATCCCAGCCATTTATATGTTCAGTACTGTCAACAGATACAGACAACTCATAGTTATGTCCTTCGATACATAACACTATTCTATTTCCAGAGCCACATTTACCTGACATTTGCAGCGGTACAATCAGCAATATCGTCATATATACCACTCTCACAACCGTCTTCTTTATCAACATTGACATCCCTGTATTCATAAAAACGACTTTTAGTTAGATTACATAATTTACGGACATCCCGATATTATCATCTGTATTTATACCGACTTATGATTAAAGCGAATATCAGATAGGCAAACAGCGCAATCCCCATATATGCTAACGACCTGTAAGGCAAATATGTTATAGCCTCACACCAGTAAATTGCGGGCAGTATAGCTGGAACAGCAATCCAAAGTTTTCTTTTGACTATCAGTCCGATTATAGTTCCAATCATCATCGATATCGCCAATACCACGGTACTGTACGTTATTGATATTCCCATGGATATATCCCAATGTGCTATTGGCCAAATATAGTTAACCACACCTACCCCACAATAATAGCATAGACACAGAACAATAATCAAAATGCCACAGACAAGATATCTCATATCGACAATCTTTTGCACAAAACTATCACTGTTTATAACCTTTCGATCCGGATATTAATACACCAGCTCATCTACAGCTTCCTATTTGAAACTCCACAGGATATCATCTTTTTCGCCGTTTTTCATCAGATCAAACAGTTCGCCAAGGTTTTCACATACATACTCGGCCGAATCCTCAAATTCAGGTTCAGCACCATAATATATACGGCCAAAGTTATCAGCAGAGAGGTCAATACACAGGTATTGATAACCACCTTTTACAGACAGAGCAATAGGCAGATGCGTATCCCAAAAGTTGCGGATTGCTTCTTTCTCATCTTCGTCATCCTCAAATTCCTCAATCCCCATCATCTCAAATTCATTCCAACGGAAAGCGGTGTCATTCTCTTCGTTGAAGTCCTCTATTCCGTTAAACCAACTCGTTTCATCCTTATTACAAATCAGTGTATATTCTTGCAGAAAAGCCAGATAATCTGCAGGCAGATTTGGATATCTCTGAATGAAAGCCTGGCTCAATTCCTTTCTAATGGTCCTCAGTTCAATTTTGAACTGCAATCCTTGTAACTTCTCAATCATAAACTTTTCTTCCTATTTTTAATTAAATGTTTTTTGGCCAATACTCCATCATCCAATTCTCATAGTCGAGAGGATACAATTCGTTGGCCGATTTTAATTTCTCGCCAATTTTAATGCTCCTTTTAGATTTAGCTGATTCTGTTTTTAGAGAAGTAAGGCCTTCAATCAAAGTCCTTGCCTCGTCTCTAAGGCGATGCCACATTATCCAATCAGAATTTGTCATTTCAATATTTCGACGGCTTTTTAGCTCAATTATGTTTGCTCTTTCCTCCAATTGTGACAATAAATCTTCATCAGCCTCAAACGTAGGAATTGGTTGAAAAGAAAGCAAATCGGAATAACGCTCATACAATATGTCTTTTGCCCGACAACTGACATATATCTCAGAACAAGAATCATAATGAAGTCTGTCAACGAAAATATCCAGTCCTGACACACTTTGCGATACTAATTGAGCAGTGGTGCGATCTCCGTTAAAATAAACGAAAGCATCTTTTTGAGGTACCAAGGCAAACAAATCCCCAATCTCATTCGAGGTTTGCTCATCATGCTTTCGACGAATAATATAATTCTCTGCATCCATATCTCCCGAAGGAAAAATTTGGGGTTCGGGAGCCGACAAATCCCATTTTTCCCAGTCAAGTCTTACAATCTTCTCCTTACAGACCGGTTTAGGCACAAAACCTGTTAAACCTGATACTGTTAAATGGTGCAATACATCTTTCTTTACGATCAATACTGGATATGCACTATTATATTCCGTTCTATATATTGACGGACAGAACGGGCCGGTTCTGAAAACCAAATGCATATCAGAATCCCTATCATAAATATATTTTCCTTGCCACAGTACCATTCCATAGCTGCCCCATGGCATCTGTTTATTTCTTACAATATAGTATTGCATACTTACTACATAACTCTTGTATGATTAACACTGAAAAAAATATATCCCAATTGTCACAGCAAACGAATACACTTCTATAATTCCTCATGAGTTCCTCAAATTCCTACGGATTCCTCATGTTTTCCTCACGAACTCCTCAAGGATTCCTCAAATTTCCATGAAATTACCCAAAAATTCCTCATGCATTCCTCACGCTTTCCTCATGAGTTCCTCAAATTCCTACGGATTCCTCATGTTTTCCTCACGAACTCCTCAAGGATTCCTCAAATTTCCATGAAATTACCCAAAAATTCCTCATGCATTCCTCACGCTTTCCTCATGAATTCCTCAAATTCCTACGGATTCCTCATGTTTTCCTCATGAATTCCTCGTAGATTCCTCAAATTTCCATGAAATTACCCAAAAATTCCTCATGAATTCCTCATGCATTCCTCATGAATTCCTCAAAAGGAAATTCATACTGTTCTTCATTAATGATAATGACTTTCCTCGAAATTAAGGAATTTTATGATGACTTATTTCAATCATCATCATCTTCAGACTTCTCAAACTCTTCAACCCAGCCAAAATAATCTCCGCCTAAACCGTCGCTGACATCATTCAAATTGACTATCTCATCATCATTCACTGCACCTATAATAAAATCTTCAGTGGTTTCAAACATATTCATTACTTTAAATAATGCTCTATCAACAGCATCTGTCGAAATTTCCCTGATTACTTCCATATCTTCAGGTGAGAAGTGAGCAAGTTTTGCATGTAACTTTTGAGCAGCCTCTCCTTTCAATTCTCCAGAAAAAATTTTATCCATTTGCCATAAAGTCCTTGTTCTGACTTCTTCTACAAACATTTCTCCAAACTGACGTAATAATTCTTTTTCTTCCATAATACAATATCATTTTTTAATTATAATACTTATATCAGCCAAACAAATCATTCATGAGACATTCAATCATCAAGCGATTGTTACCATATCGCTGTGCATAAAGTTAGAGAAATTTATTGTAAATCAAATAGTTTTCCATAGCTTTTTATGCTTATACAAGGAAAAGCAAAAGAGAGAGATTGTATATTGTAAAATATTATCATCAAGATATTCAACACTGTTACACAGAGAATAATCACCCTAATACATTACAACAAAAAAAGCACATTGACCGAACTTATAATTCAATCAATGTGCTATAATGCTTTATAGAGAGTATTTCAAAAAGAAATTATGCTATTTATTTATCACAGTATATGATTCACTTACAATACCTACAATGGCGGAAGAAGGATGAATTGAAAAATGTATTTCGTCATTTTCAGTATCGTATGTTGTAGAAATGATTATATCCTTATATGCCTCTGGGCACTGACCGTCTTGATAATATACATTTTTATAACCCTCCAGTCTTTTTTCCATAAAATCTTTCAGCATCCAATCATCAGTGATATATCCTCTTTCTTTTTTCAGTTTTGAGAAATCATCTGAAGACATTACTCTACTCAATACTTCTTCAAAATTATCATCAATTGTTCCTCTGTACCATGTTCTTCTGACCTTATATTTTGCTTTACCTTCTTCTATCTCCCTGTATTTAATCACAAGAATTAGAGGCAATGCATCATTATCTATAGATGAAAGAGAAAAATCTTTTTGAACGAATATGAAATCCTGATCATTGATTCCTGCATATTTCATCGAATTACCATGAACGACAAAACAATCATATTTAGAGACATTGAGCAAATTTCCTTTCTTGTCACAAAAGTTACATGCTTCTATATCTATTGATTCTACTTTGGAGCAAGAACTATGATTGTTGCTTCCGGCACACGCTACATCATATTCACGTCGCGGCAATACGATTGTAGCTTTGTTTATCAATTGCTGCTGTACTTCTTTCCTATGCTTGTTTACTTCACGGTTAGCCCTATAATAGTACACGACAAAGAATCCCAAACTTATTATTGCTATTAATAATGGGAAAAAAGAACTATTCAGAAAACTCTGAATAACACTTAGTACAGATATCAAAATTTGTTCAATCATCGTTATCACTTAAATTATTAGGTCTGAATGTCGGCCTTATATCTACTAAATAACACTCTATATTATTGGCAAATGAAGCAATTTCAAGTTTCAACCAGCCCATTATCAGCAAAGACAGATAAAACAACACCTCATATTGAGGAAATAAGGCATATGCACCTCCAACAAAAAAAGCCAGAGGTATTATTGTAAATAATCTCATGTTCACATGGAAGATCTTTCCTGTGAAGTTCTTTTCTGCATATATACTTTTAAAATCCAAAAAGGTTATAGCCGACTCCCATATAAAAACAAGAAATATTATGAGTACAGCCACTAATTTGATATACTTCTCATTAACGAGATTTTGGAAACTTACTGTTCCAAGGCAAAGAGCTGCTAACCACAATAAGGCTTGTAACCATGGTACTATCTTTGTATGTATTTTATCTACTGTCATGTATTTACTCTAATTTCATTGCAAAATTACATATTAATCTTTTTTTAAGACACGTCCTGAACCGCAAAGACAGCAAACAATTATTAATTATTTATAATATATAATAAATAGTTATGTTTTTTATACTTCCTCTTATCTTTCTGATAATCAGAACACACAAATTCAGTCAGCTATGATATCAATTAATATGAATTATTCAATTTTCAGAATTAACAACTTGTCCGGAGTATGTGCGCCGCCTCTTCCGGCATCAGCATCTACAAAAACGTTACCGCATTTACATTCCTGATATGACTCAGGAACGGAATGTATGACAGTCTTACATTCAAGACACAGATAGAACATATCTTTCCCACAAGGTATGCCCTCACCTTGTTCATAATTCACTAATACTATATCCCTATGTTTTCTCATGTCAATCCTCCATTATTTTAGCAGCAATTCCCTATACTTCAAGTAGTTGTTACGAACACTGTATTATATGAACGATTAAAGATACATCTTCATTCTTATAATTGCAAGTTTTAATATAGCATCTTTTACCAGGTAGTGTAAATGAAACCTTCGCTGGAGCTTCATTTACCCGATAAAGAGAATCAAACATGACAACTTCATTAGTGCTGAACTCTGCCTCTATCTCCTCTATGGGTTCAAGCGAAACAGGCATGTCACAATTCAGTATATCTTCTACAGCCTCGCAGCTTGGAGCATACTTCCAGCGCAATATCAGTACCTCACTGTCCTTTTTCACTATCCTTGCAGCCATTGGTTCATCGCCCAATACAAGTACCGTATGATTGTTCATGCTGATTATACCAAGATAGTCTTGTACACTGCATACTGTATTATAATTATCAGCACCATCCCATTGCTCTGCAAAAGTACTTTCTATGATTACAAACGGGCTTCCTTCGGTTACTATCCAGTTATCCATATCCTTATTTGCTAATTAAGGAGAAAGACCAATCCTCCATATATTTTATTTAAATCTTCAATTCAACAGTATTTTTTCAACCTGCTTACAAAATTATTCTTGCAGAACTCCATCCTGAAAAGTTATAGAATGAGGTTCTGATAAATGTCAATATTCACTTCAAAAGTTAAATTAGCCAATCTTACATCAATCCTTTCAGTATATCAAATATCTTTTTAGAGAAACTATCACTTTCAATATCATCCGGAACTGTCAGCATATAGTAATAGTATTCTCCCGGAAACCACACATATTGAAAAAACCGTTTTTTGATATTCATAGTCTCAGACACTATGAATGAGTTTTCCAGTTTTTCAATACCACTGTATATATATACGCATCCTTCCGACTCTATTTTAGTATTATATCCTATCTCTGCATGAAGTTTCAACATCTCCTCATTCTTGTAGAAGAACGCTTCCATATAGTCTTTTGGGGTATTTTCTCCACTTTTCGTGATAAATCCCAGCTCATTCATCTTTTTCTTAAATTCTGCCATGACAGCCGAACTTTCATTCTTCGAATAAAGCAGATATTCAATTCCGGTAAAGTAGTAATCCATAATTCTCTTTTGCTTTTAATATACAATATCATTTATTCGGAATCCGGTATATAACCTTCGTGTATCATTCTTTCTTCACAAACTTTGAATTCACCTTCTCAAAAGCACAATTACCGAAGAGATTTTGCCAATCGTCATCAACACGCTTTTTCACTTCCATCCATTTTGATGAAGCCAATTTTCCAAGTATCCTTTTCTTAATACTCATACACTCCCCGATACCGTCAATCAAAAGTAAAAGTTCACTTTCAGAAAGCATTGAATATTTCTTCCTAAACTCGATATATCGGTGCAATTCTATTATATCTTCCTTCAGAAAAGCAATCTCCGAACACATTTCATGCGATATTTGATGAACCAAGTTCTCCATCTTTACTGCCAACTCCATTTGGTTAGAAAAGTCATTCCCTTGATATTTTTCTGCAAAAGAATAGTCATATTTTCCTTCGAGTTCTTTTAGACTTGACAGTATATCATCTATTTTTCCTATTAGCTCTTCCATATCATTTCCAATATTCATTATCATTTTCTACATATCAGTGATACCTATTCAAGCATTATCCACCAGCGACTTCAAACCGTTCATATGATAAAAGATGAAGCAGTCTTCCACAAATACAGCCAATATGCCTTTAGAGGGATTGGCTATCAAGATATTGTCATCACCCGGATAACAGAAGTCATCCCAATACTCCACAAGGACCTCGCCATCAGTTATTATCGAATTGTAGCCACCCCAAAAGAAGATTACTCTGTCAGCCTTTTCAATATAAGGTGACAAGTCTATATCTTTGTGCTTCGTATCCCAGTCAGCATCGATGAAACCCCGTTTATCCAATCCATTCCAGAACTCTTCGGGAAGTTTAAACAGATGTGGCTCAGTAGATTTTGTTATGCTACTCCATGTGTTCATCGAATCAATCTTACTGTTGACAGTTACACGGGCAAGACAATCTTCATCCAATATGATGTTATTGTCCTCAAATAGACGCCAGCCAATATCACTGTTTCTGAGTTTTTCTACAGTATCATCCCTTTTCATAATATCCTGCTTAGGTTTACAATCATATTTCCTTTTTATCATGGTACTGTCCAAGTAGATTTACTGCGCTTTCTTTCAATTCTTCGTCATCCTCACTGTTTGCCACCATATTCGCAAGTTTGCATATCACAGGCAGTACCGGCACAAGGCTTCCTTCCGGGAATTGCGGCAAAAGTTTACCGACAATCTGGTTCTTCAGGATAACATCATCACCGTTTTCCAGGATATCTTCAATTTCCAGCATAAGCTCCTTATGATATTTGGGAAGCACACGCAGCAGCATATCAGTTACGGGCCAGTTAGCATCCTCTATCCATTCCAACAGTGGACATGCTATGGCCGCTACTTGTTCTGGCACAGCAGCCGAAAGACGGGCGACGGCATCCAGATCAAACTTATCTTTAGGTATCAGTTCTTTTTCATTCATCACATTTAATAAGTCTCATATTCTCCAATGGTTCTGTCAGCGGCACTATCAAACATTCTCCGTTGTTATTGTATGCATATACAATTCCGTTGTCAGCCCTGATATTCACTATCGGATTCAAACTGTCAAGGAACAGAAGCCATACAGGAGAATTGGTTTCTTTATCCACGGCATACACCATTCCGTCACTGCCATAACTTCCCTCGCCTCCATATATTTTATATTTTTCCGTTTCACACGAACATACTATATCAAACTCACATACCCAGTCCGATGCGTTATATTCGAAATAGCTGCCAAGGGACGATTTACAAAGTACCCTGATATCCATTCCGGTTCTTTCCAGCACATACAATTCTCCACCCTCGGTAATCAATGAATTTACAAGTGGACACCTGTAATCATTTACAATGTCTTTCAATGTCATACCCTGTTCTTTTATAGATTATCATACAGCACTTCAATTCCTGCTTTTCCTGAAGGTTTCCATTTTTTCGTCAAACAGGCGTTCCGCATTGTCCCATCTTTGGCCCTTGTAATATTCCAGCAATGCTTCAGGATGATTTTCCAGCAGATAATACTCTATTAAGGTTTCTGCTACATCAAGTATATCATACGTGTTAATCATACGAATATACTCCTCCACAGACAGTTCAAGTTCACATAAGATATATTCACGTTCCTCATCACCGATGACAATATCATCCTCTTCCTGCCTGCTGAAAGTCATTCCGCAATAAGCCTTGAAACTTTCCATTGCCGAATACCGTATCAGTTCCTTCACAGACAACACCGGGAAATTGTGTCTGTACAGTATGGCATTATACCCAAGTAGTGATTTGTCAATTCTGTCTATTCTTGCTACCTCGTCCCCTTGCATCTCCTCCACACGGTAAGACAGAAGAGGAAAATCCTGCTGTATCTTCTTCCATACTTCATACAGCTCATCGCTTTGGAGCAGTTCCTTGATGTTTTCACGACCTATCTTGTTATACACCTGTTCTAGCAACTTATAATAATCGTTCCCAAAGCAGATGATTGTATCTTCATCCATACCGTAGATATTGTTGTGTTCATCTGCAACAAGAAGCGTGGAGCCGTGACCTAACTCTCCGAAAGGCGTTATGCCGTTTACACCTAGTATCTCACAATAATGCCCATTTACAAGTTCATACGGATATACAGAAAGGATAGTGGCAATATCGAAACCCAGAGTTTCGTCAGGTAGTTTTATTTGAAGGCTGTAGAAACGCACCAGAAAGTCTATCAGCTCCATGGTTGGATGATAGTTCTCTTTGGAGTATATTCCAATGAGTTCAACAGGACTGATTATCATCCGCCCGTCCCATTGGCATATCGATTCGAGATATTGTTTCAGTTCCATACATTCTTTTGTTTTCTTATTTAGCATCCTTTATTCCAGCATTTAACATGAAAAACATCACACACCGAATTCTACGTTTTTTGGAACATAAGCCCTAAAGTCATGTTACTCATTCTTCATATAGTTCCAATTTTCACTATCGACCAATGGCAACTGCAAACGAATGTCTCATTATCAATCCGTTCAATTCCCTTTATTCCGATTTGCGCCGGAAGAGAGCATTTCTCACCAAGCATTTCAATCCTATGCTCATTGAAATGCCAGTCCTCAACTTCCTTTTTGATGACTCTGAACCCATATCCTTCAAGAAGGGATATCAGTTCGGATATTGGTTTGCATACCTCTCCACATTTACACATATTGTTCGTTTCAACTTTACACCTCTTGATGTCATTGCCGCAATTCAATCATTGGCATCCTTACCTCTTATTTCGTTAAGATAACTGCTGGCCATATCATACAGCTTGCTTGTCAGTTCATCCTTGACTCTATCATCATCAGCGTTATTCAGTCTTAAGTCATTCAATGCTCCCATGCCCCCGAACAGTCTTGTGACTCTTACCAGCCACAGTTCCAAGGGAGAACTCTTGTCTTTATACAGCTTTTTCAAATCAGCGCTCCACCGGCATTCGCCCACTATCTCCAGCAGGTCTGCCAGTTCAGAAATGCAATTCCTTATTTCCTTTTCCATGATTCCTAATTCATTCTTTATTCTTGTTTCTGGCCATAATACTTATAAGATAAGAAGCCAGCATCGCCAGTGACAGGTAAACCATTACTGTACCGCAAAGCATCCAGCATATATTGAAGTTGGACTCACAGGCCGGTATCATACCGTCTATAGGAATCCCACTACTGTTATACTCCGCTTCATACACGCTTAACGGTGTCGAAGTAGCAAACCATAGCATACTCCAGAGATTGAATACAGTCTGCAATAATAATGCAATCAATCTGCTTAACAAGTCATGAAATGCAATATCATACAGCAGATATATAGGTACAACGGCCATAAGGAAAATAATCAACATGATTATTCTCTTGTCATCATGCCCTATCAGACTTCCTTCTCTCATTTCTATCATTGCATACTCAATAGATAATATAAGAGAAAAGAACACGAAATATACTACCCTTGCTATTACACTTGATGTTTTCATTGTATTCTCAATCTTTGTTCTCCATATTCTGTTCAAGCCATTTCTTCGCGTGTATGTAGTTCCGTCTGGCAGCTTCCTTTATCAGCTTAAGTCCCTTCCTCTTGTTCTCGAAGACCACAGATCCTTCCCAGAACAGAGTTCCAAGGGCAAATAGTCCATGTGTACTGGCGCCAACGCCTTCCGCTCTTGGGGAATGATAATCTACACTTCCATCCACTCCTACCGTCCAATAATCACTAGTGTCTGAAAAACCTGTCCCAAATGTCCTTTGTATCTTCACGGACACATTATCCACCCACTGTATCTCACCGATACTCTTACAATGAACCAGATATCCCTTGGGGGCAAACCGGATACGGTTAAGCAGTCTGCCTTGTCGGTCTGTGAAATCTACATATATTCCATCACTCTCAAAATCATCTTCAAAATATATCTGAGCCTTCATTTGTCGGTCAGGTGATGTCTTTGCTTTATGCCAATGCTCCCGGAAACATCCTTCCTGATTCATTATTTTGCTGTAAGTATTCTCAAAAGCCTCCCTGTTCCATCCCATTTCATCTACAAGCGACATTATTGCCTGTTGGCATAGTCCCAAAATATAAATCGGTTTGTCTTTTGCAGAAAGACGGGCAAACAAATCAGTATCAATCACTTTTGTCAGTACCTTAATGTTTTCACATGACTCCGGCAACTCCGGCAATTGTGACTTTCCGACCAGATATATGGTTATTCCTGCAACATTGCCGGTACGAAGTGGAGAAAAGTAATACTCATACATTCTCGACAAGTACGAACAGCATTTCCCGACCTCATTTCTATAGTCGGAAGACGCCTTTATATCTTCAGCCGCATTTCCTTCAACCTGATATACAAATCTAAAATACTTCATACCTGCATTTATGAAAAACTTCAATTAGACTTTCTTTTCTCATATCGGAAAAGACTGGTACTACCCACAATTCAATTACTTCCATGGAAACAGATTCAGCAACCTCCTCTTCTCGCTTCTTGTACAGTATCCGTCTTTATCCAGATAAATATCAAGCCTCCAAAAGTCAATATCACCTTTTTTGAGGACATTACCATAATTCTTCATGAAAATCGCGACTTCATCATCTCCACTCCAATTATATGTGTATGGAATCCTATATACGACAGGTTTGTCTTTTATATATAGCCTGACTTGTTCACCGCTATAAGTACACACAGCCTTTCCCAGGTACTCATCCTCGTTTGGACTATGAAAGACGATTGCAGGTTGCAACGCATAATATCCGAGCAACATAAGTATCAGACCTATTACGACACACCATTTCGCCATTGTTTTCCGTTTCAGACTCATCATTGCTCCCTCCTTCATGAATGCCCAAATCCATAATAGTCTTCCATTACAAGTCTAATTTACATGATTCAACATTCAGAATTTTACCGGAATGGCTCCACCCTTATAAGTTGACCACAACGATTCGACTAAGGCATCATTGCCCATTCCTACTTTCATGGCATCAGCAATAAGTCCGATGTCATCAGAAATATATGAAGCCATATCATCATTTCCTGTTGCATCCAAAACCTTGCAGAAAGCCTTCCTCCTCACATTCTCATTATAATTCTCTGGTAGGCTCATTTCACCCTTTTTCCGTTCTATCTCGTTATAGAGCTTCATCCATTGCTTTCCGAATTCGTCATTGTCCCTTTCATCAAGAATGTTGTCACAATCTTCTTCAGACAATCGGCCCAGGATTTCAGGAAGACTTGTCTCCACGTAGTTTTCAATGTATTCCAATGTTTCCATAATACTGTTTTTTTTAAATGAATAATCTTTCTTGAGAATTCTCCTTTACTGGTTTATCATTTTGCCTAATATCAATTACTGGTTCACTAATCTGACTTGCCAATCAGACTTTCTCCGACACCTTCCTTATATACGATATAAGACCCCATCCAGCAACTATTGGTATCCTTTGGCGAAGTCAACACAGTATAACCCCGTTTCTCCAACTCTTTAAGGAAGCCGTACACTGGCATATTCATATTCTCCACACCAATCGTACACCCCTCTTTCAGCGCATCTATCGGATAGTCAGAATAAGGATTTGGAGTATGAAAATACAAGGCATCCTGTTCGCTGTCATTGACATGGATGACAGCAAATAGCTGTATGGGGCGATTTATACCTTTCATCCTCTGTTCTATAGCCGAGAAGTTATCAAATAGCACATTCAGATGTTCGCTATGTTCCTTCCATGATATATTCCCGTATCCGGACCAGTCAAAATGCTCATGGGCAAGATTGAACCAGGTATCATCTTCAGATAAGGCACCCAGCCATTCATCACAAACATTCAATTTGCTTAGTTTGCGATAATATCTTTTCAGTCCTCTTCTTTTTTTCATTCCCTTCATCTTTTCAATCTATCATCTAAAGAGTTATATTAGCTTATACATCACGCCCATTACACGGGTTGTTATCATACAGATTCTTTCCATAATCCATCAGGTTTCTACTGCTCTATCCGTTTCTCTGCCAAAGCTGTCATCATTCTGTCAAAGTCAGAGAAAGAGATCATGAATCCTACATCCCGACATTCGTCATCCTCACCTATCAGAATAGTGACGACACTACTGCTTCCCTCATGGCTCCAGAAGTGTTTTATTGTATTACCGCCACAATTTCTACCATGACACTTCCTATGCCAATCATCCACCCAGTTCATTCATTACTCTCATTACATTATCTCATATTATCAGCCTTTAGCTTCCTCAATATCTTTGTTCAAATCCTCCTCCGTACTCCAGATATTGCCACATTCTCCACATCCCCAGAACTTTTCTTCTCCATCATCGATATAGCTGACAATTCCATCATGGCAGATCGGACATTCTATCACTTCTGCATTAGTATTTTCCCTGCCTTCATCCCTCTGTGGTTCTCTAGACAAAAGGTCTTTTGGATTAATCGGCACATGCCGATAGCATTCAGGACACTTTACAAAGACCAGTCTCATATTCTTCTTTATTGCAGATTCTATCAATGACTTTTGTTGAAGGTCTGCAACAAAGATTCTTTTACAATTTGGACATCTTATATTCATACTTCCATTATATTATTTGGGTTCTACAAATATCATGGATTGGCATTCAAAACCTTACTCCAATAGTCATTATATTTTACCCTAATTTGCCAAGACTATTTACGCCACATTCTGCTCATTCTATAACGATTGCCAAATGTTCATATTTACTCATCCCATTTGCCACTCACTATCAGTCACAATCTACATGCAGTATATACTTCTTACAATTCAGGCAACGGAACAGATATCCTTGACAGCTTCCCTCTCTTACAATGTCTTCTTTATGTTCCGAATAACCTTCGGATTCAGGCGCAAATTCAATCGAGTCTTCCAGTCCCATCTCCTTTATTTCTTTCCACCCTACATAAGCTACAAACTCACAGAAGTCACCACAGTGATCAGGCCACAACTCCTGTTGCCAACCCGAATAGGAAGGTGTCCGGCAGCACAGTTCCTTTTTATATTCTTGCGGGATCGCAGATGAAAGAACAGTGTCATCTACAAACTTCCCGTCAAACTTCTTTGCAGCTTTACCAGAAGCGATACATTTTGGGCATAGCACATCGACATCTTCCTCACTGTAGAAAGGTCCTGAATAGATCAGGTTAGTCCCTTTGCCACAACAGTCACACCTCTCCGGAATTTCGGTTTTCTCAAACAATCCTGCTTCCAAAGGTTTGGAACAGTATTTGAAATCCGGCATTTCTACGACACATGCCTTTACCTTTCGGGGACGTCGTGAGGCATTCCTATCAGCATACATTTCCAAATGGTCTTTAATGTAGTACATCTTCTTTGCATCCTTCACATCATCGGATTTGGCAACCTTTGAAAAATAATTATATGCTTTTGAATAGTATTCCAAATGGATGAATACATCACTCAATATGCGATATTCCTCTTCCGCCTTTTCAATTGCCTCCAATTCATCTGCAAGATTGTACAGTTCCGCTATCTTTTTTCTCTCCGGCATTTTCATTGCATCTATATACCGTTGCCTGTAAACCGATACTTTCATAATTCATTCAAATTAAAGAAAAGTGATAAAGTTAATAATCCAATTCAGTATGTAAAAGCCAAAGAAACTCTTTAACCACTTGACTGTATCGGGATTGATTACAATTGATAAAAGGTCAGCCCCTTTAATCTTTGTTTTTTAAAGGCACCAACCAGACGCTTTGAATATACAACCTGGGTATCCTCATTCCTGTAAATGTCAGCATCATCCAATATATTCAATATATAATAACCTTCCAAAGGGAAACCTTCTTTTGTGAAGGCATTGGACGGAATATATTCAATCTTCTCGATACCCAGTTCATTCAAGACTTGTCTAACCCTTTCGTTTACTAAAAAGAATGTCCTGTTTACCGCCAATATATCCCATTTATAGAGTGACTCTCTGTCTGATACATTATAGACTATCTTGTAATCTATCCCTACATTGTGTATCTCCTTTCCAATTACGAACAACAAATAGTCTGAATCATTCTCAGATACGAACTCGCCATAATGCTTCAACGGATATTTGTCACTTATAGATGCAATATATTTCATTACTTCAAGATTCTATTTAAGAGCATTGCCAGAAACCGGCGATTATTTCACCTGTCTCATTGTGCTTGTACAAATACAAGGCTCCATACATAAACACATAACTCATATCATCTCTATAACCTTCTTCGTCAATCTGCAAATAGAATGAATATCCGTCTTCTTCCAATTTTTTAAAATAATAATATTTTGGTTGAATAAATCGTGGTTCGCCACCTACTTTGATAAATTGAAATTCACTGTCTTGTGGATAGTAATAATTACTAATAGAATTAACAGATAATTCTTTAATGCTCTTTTCTGAATGAGTTCCTATTTCTGAATACTCATGTTCTACTACTTTTACAGCTACTGACGGATAAATGTTATCATCCAACAATTTATCAAAATCACCATGTATAAAAATAGACAGCATCATATTTTCTTTTTCAGGATGTACCAATGTTGCATAGAACAAATACCCCTCTGGAATACTGTTTTCTACTATTTGAGGAGGATTACCTCCGATTCTTCCCTTTACATTTGCGTCAAAAGGAATGCATTTTGCATATTGCTCTTTCATAATTTCTGCATTATATTTGATGTTCAATTACTATTATTATTGAGACACTAGTTAGTTTCTCGTTATTTTTCCGGAACAATGTATTTGTTGTCCCAGTCAATACATATCCCAATCTTTGTCTTTATATCGTTGTTCCAAACCACTTCAAAACCTGCTTCTTCAAATTTTTTGCAGATCAGATTTCCTATATCTTCAACCGTTGAAGTATCATCAAAACTTCCATAAGACAAAAGAAGCTGTCCGCTATCATATTCAAACATATTGAATAATGACTGCAATGTGTAGTAGCAGTATCCGGTCACTTTCTCTTTAGCCTTCAATCTCCGCATCGCTTCATCCTTACACTCTTCCAGACCTTCATCATCAGTATTTCCCATTGCATGAAGCGTCACCAGTCCACCTTTATTCAATTCTTCGAATACAGAATCGAACTTACGGAAGTTTACAGGATCTTTTTTACTTGCATAGGCTTCAGTGTACAGCGACAGAAGTGTTTGAGTATTCTTTGGCTTTATCTTCGAAAGATGTTCTTCATAATTACAATCGACAAAGTTCTTTAATCCCACAGCCATATCCTCCACAGAGAAAAAGCCGGATTTTACCATGTTTTTCAGAAACAAGTCAATGTCTTCTACAGCAGCATCATCTTTTATCAGCTTGGCGAGCTTGGTTAAAGCCTTCTCCTGCTTCAACTGTTCTTTCGAAGGCTCGACAGATTTAAGGAACTGTTTATACTTGTCTGTTCCCAGCAATTCCATACATCTGCCACCGGACTTTTTCTTTGCAATCAGGAGATATTCTTTTGCCTTCTCCATATCTCCCAACTCATAATAAGTGGCTCCCAAGTAGAACTCTGCCCTACCTCCGTCATGACCTGATATTTTATTAAAATCAATCTTGCTTAGTTCCACACACCTTTGCAGGGCATAATCATAATCTTGCATTTTATGCGATATATTAATTAATGAGATAAGCAATTGTCCCCCAAGCTTTCCTGACCATTCTTGCTCATAATCACCAGACAATTGCTCTAAATATTGCTCAGTCACAGAAATGGCCTCTCTATATTTCCCGGCTTCTACTAATGGTTGTTTTTTGCTGTACCATTCATTCTCCAATTTGGTATAAGTATCAAAATCAATCATAGCTCATTCATTTAAGATATTATCACTCAGGTTATTATTTAGCATACTCATTAAAGGGAAAGGAAAATTACTTCAATCCGTTGTCAAATCATCTTTTTCCCAACTTTTAATATTAAATAAATCCTCAAAAAGATTATTAGCATTTTGCCTTATTCCATCCCTATACTTCTTGGGAATTCTCTTTTCATTCCGTTCCCACCATGACTCGAATGTATCCTTTACACTCTTCCTCCTCATCTTTGCGATAGACATCGAAGCATCATTAGGAAATCTCTTGGCTAATAGAAGATAAATTTCAATATGTACCAGCAGTGGTTGCCGTCCCACGTCATATTCACCTTCATTCATCATAGACTGTATCTTTTTAATCTGTTCCATTACCTGGTACAAATAACCTAAAGGAACCAAATCAGCACAGGTATTTTCCTCTGGCTTAATGCCATATATCTTATTAGTAGCCATAAACAATAACATTACATATAATGATTATACAATAGCATATTTACAATATAGACTTTATTGGAGGCTTTTAATCAATCCAGCGACATAAAGAATCCCACCCATGTCAGGAGAATATAGCAGAAAACCAGAAAGTTCCCCAACATTAACCGTTTCTTGGATTTCGCCGCATATTCCTCCAATATTTTAGACAGCTTGTCTTTCCGAAAATATCTTGAATACACTATCGCTATAAATGGAATCATTATCAATATTATGCAAACCCAGGAAGAAAACTCATATTTTGTAGTTATCGGTATTTTCTCAAGGATAGCAATATTGGAATGTTTCTCAAGTACATTCAGCAAAGTCAGTACATTGGTAAACAAACATACTGAAACGAACATTGCTGAATCCCAACGCCCGTCATCATCTTTCTTTTTTTGAGAACGTCTCAAATTGGAAAAGAACCGATATGTCCAATATACTATTTCCTTTAACATACCCAGAACTTACTACATCTAAAGTGGAAGTATTAATAATTATCTGAATTGTGGCTCTACATTCATCAAGACTTCACAATCACAATAGCCACCATTCGACTTAAGCCAATCTACGACTTCATCCAGATTCTCCACTCCATTTTCCTTCAAATAAGCGACAGACAATCTCAAATCGTTTTTGCATCCCTCTGTACCCAGCTTTTTACCAAGATACCCGAACAGACCGTATAATAACTTGATGTCAATTGGTACAGAAATTTTTGGTTCTTCACAAACTTCCTCTTCATCGTTTGCTACATATTCAATTCCGAGTTTCTCAAAGAAATCAGCAATTGAGATTTCCATTCCAGGAACTTCACCCATGTACGAAACAAAAACAGATTTAATATTACCGACTCCTAAGATTGGGAATATTTTGGAGATAAAATCATCAAACGAGAATGCTGTCGGAGTTGTATCTTTCCATTCATCCCTACAATTATATCTTGCATGGTTCTCATCCCCCCATACACACAGCATCATACAGCCGCAGTCGTCATAAGATACAGTATATCTGCCATCATGATTCTTCAGTAGCCAGATAGTCTTTGTGTTCTTTATATCTTGTATAGTCTGGTCAAAACGCTCAGACAAATCTAATTTTAGGAATTCTTCAGTAGTCATAACTTCAATGTTTCTTATGTATAAATAATAATTCAAAATAACGGCAATAATCTGGGATAACACTATTAAATGCAGATCTTAAATCTTGATATTTAAATAGTTATCTTTCAGATTTAGAGTGTAAATATACGAATTTTTATTGAACTTCGGAAGTTTTTCTACAAGTTTATATCCACAATATTAGATTATTATACTACAAAGCTTTCTACTTATCCATATGTGATATGCTCAAAATATCTACATAAGTTATGGCAAAAGATACGCCAATCTCTGACAAAAAAAATAAGTTCAGAGATATACTTAGCCGTTTACATTTCAGCCAATATCCATTTTTGACTACAGGCAGACATGTCATCATCTATATACGCCTGAAGATATGATGCCAGGTCTTTATATCTGCTCACTCCATTGCAGTCATACACCCACAATTCCGGTTCGTCTGTACTGTCAAACCATACCAGACAAATCATTTCATAACTGTTGTCACTTGCGGCAAAAACCGAAACTCTGTTGCGTGCAAACAGACTTGCAGCATGATCCTGCCAGTTCTCCATTGACGCTTTCACGCTTTCGGAGATACCGGCCAGCCGTCCGTCAGCTATGTGTTCCTTCCAGAACACTTCCATTTCATCGGTATCAAGCCAGTCACCATGAGTAGCATTGATCCATTTCCCGAATGCCTCAAATCTTTCCTTCAGCATTGGCGAAGGCTTACGGTAAACCCCATTTTCAAGAGTAGGCACACCTTTGGAGAAATCTATAGACACACCTAATTGAGGTTTACACTGTGCATCCCTCAATTCACCTTCAATGGATATGGCCACATCAAGCAATTCTTTTATTGTTCTCATACATTTATTATTTTACTACAATCAAAATACATCGGATTCCACGCTTCTACCAGACTTTACTTTCCCTGCAGGTAAATCCAAAATCAATTAATTCTCCAACACTTCTTTACATCTTACATATCCTGTAACATTCTCTCTTTCGAATATCTCTATTATATCAGATGAAAAGAACATAGCACCTGGAACATTGATTATGTCAACATCGAATTTTTGTTTTAATTTTATTGAAATCGTTTTAACACGGCCATTACTGAAATACTGAGAATATTCTTCTTTGGATTTAAACGTTTCTTGTTCATTTGAAATATAGTTATAGAATTTACTTTTTTCAAAATCATAATACTCAAACCCTATAGTTGGAAATCCCAATAAATAATACTTTTGCTCAAAAGTATCAATGCTTACAGGTATGACGTTGTGTGTCTGCAATTTAAATTTACGGATAATGTTATATACTTTGTCTGACACTAAGAACTGCAAGGCTCTCACATAAGGTGCAAACGTCATGAAATCCAATTGTTTCACACGTTTACCAGTTAAAAAGAACTTGAATGGAGAATTCAATAACTGATTTTCAAAGACCGCATAGCTTTCCCATGCACAACGTTCTTTACCCTCCTTAATGTCATTGGTAAAAAAATCTTTCCATAATCTTTTATCGGAATCTGAACAAAAAGATAGTTTATCTTTAAGTTCTACAGCAAAGCTGCCATCCCTTTTCCCTGTTATATGAGGAGAATAGTCTTTTTCAATTTTATAATATTCCATAATTAACCGGTTCTATTTACTAATATATCACCCTATTCTATACAGCATAACACTTGCAAATCACAATCTTACTTATATTTCATTTCACTTCATCTGATTCATTCATTACTCCTAAACAAAAATATATATCTGCATATCTATGTTGGAAAAACTCGTATTTGAATATAGAACTATCTTTGTATATTTGCTTGATTGAAAGTCTATTATACTATTTGTTATTTAATTTCCAAATTCGTAAATTTAATCTTAAGCTTATTTTTTTTGCATGATTGCTTAAAATCATCACTTATGAACCACCTAAATGGTTCGTTTATATCTCTGGCGATAAGAAATGGAGTTAGATTAGTTTTAAAGACAATAGGTGAACTGAAAAATACACCATTTTCTCTATCTTTATTAATTGCATGAGCTGTCTTCTCATAATCTATAAAATCCATATATCTTAAAATCCTTGTAAGATAGAATGTAGTATGTGTATTATTATTGTAGATGTCAATTGGATACAAAGATACTTCATTTTCTAAAATAGGCCCCATAAGATTTACAAATCGCTGAGAAAATATTGGAATATCAATATTACCTTTTAGATAATCACATGTATCCAAAACATCTTGTTTTATATCCTTTTGCGGAACTCCTGCCAATTTTATATATTGCAAGAAATTCCCATCATTATCATTGAATATGAAATACCCCATTAGTCTTTCATTATTATTTTGGAAGACAATTCGGGTTCTAAGTTTACTAATAACTGAATCAATACAATATATACTCATTATAGCTGTTTCGATTATTAAATTGACTACACTTTTTATGTTATCAACCATCCATAACATATTCATTAACAGAAGTAATATCACGAACCGTACTTGGGAAAAGGATTTCAGCCACACGTCAACTGTCTATCGACATACTGGTCACACTTTGGTCGCAAAGCCGACTGTTCACCCTTTATTGTATGTTCAGGATGTCTTCAAAAATGTCTGATAGCATTTTTCTGTACACTTTCATATCTGCCACTGCATTCTCATTATACGATACCGTTATCAACGTTATATCATCCATTCTTCCTTGCTTTATAGAGAAGACTATCTTGTCTTGATACAACACTACCTTACTGCATAAGCCATAACCAGAATTTGATTGGTCCGAATATTCAAAGTAGTATGAATCCATTCCCAAAGCAATGTCCTGCTCGTCAAATTCCATAGTTCTTTCTGCAATCACATATTCGTTTGGCGCATCCTTGTCATCAGCAAAACCAATAAGGTAAACATTGTCTTCTGTCACCTCACAGACAATATCTTTAGCCGTAAATTCTATTTCCATACTCATTCATTTATTTAATTCCTCGATACAACTCAGGCACTTTGCCTTAACACTGTTATTGGAAGATTTTTGACTGATCGTCTGCAAGCTGTTTATGATATCTGCTCGCTGTTTCTCAGTCATACGCCCCCGAATCATCGATATGGTGAAACCGTCCAGTTGTACTTGTTCATCAGCTCATTCATAGCTATGTTCGCTTTATTATTGTTCCTGAAGGTAATATGCACAGATTTCAGACCTTGTATTTTCGAGAGCGTATTCTCAAAGTCCTCAACAGTCAGTCGGGTTTGTTCAGAAGCACAAAAACGCTTTAATTTACTAAGCGAGGATACTTGTTCAATCCCATAACACAGGTTCGGACAACCATACAGTTCCAGACGTTCCAGATTGTGTAGCTTCGACAAATCAGGTAAAGTCTCCAATCCATAAATCCAATACAGATAAAGCTCTTTCAGGTTTTCCAATCGAGAGATAAACGAAAAGTCCTTGCAGTTTGTTTGTCTTTTCAGATAAAGATACTCCAGGTTCGGGAATTTGTCAGGCACACATTCACCGTTTGTCAGTTTCGAACATACTGATAACCTCTTCATATTGGTGTTTGAAGTCAGATTCATAGCATCTACCTGTTTCACTTCTAAGTCCTTAAGCCGCGACAGATTATTTATAGCAGCACATTGCTTTTTCGAAATATCAAGATAATCTTTGAAATGAAGCGTATCCAGCTGTTGCAGGTTAGATAGTTTTTCAAGTGATATCGACTTTTTTATCAGACCAAGAATCGTGAGACTTTGTAACAATGGAGTATATTGAACAAAATCAATCGAGCCTATTTCTTTGCGAAATGGAAAATTCGACACTATCAGTTGCTTGACATTCCTTAGATATTGGATAATATCTATATTATAAAACAAGCTACTATCATCATGTTTCGTCTCTCCTAAATCACAATCCAAACAGACATGGCAGTCAGCTTTTTCAAGCAACACATTAATGGCCTGTAGCTGTTCTATGGTATAGCCATGTATTCCGGACAGACTCAAAGCATCTGTCTTGGATAAATCCATATCGAGAATCTCCTTAGCAGTTTGTTCGCGAATATATTCCATATCATAAAGTTTATATCATGATTACACATTACACAAGAGTTCTATATCTATTTATTATATTCATATATCAGTCCCTCCCTACCATTCGGGTAGATTGTCTTCTATATACTGCTCCAAAGATGAAGCGATGATTTCCGTTTCAGCATCACTGTCATGGTAATATACTTCCAACTCTCCTTTGGTATTTATCATTATGGGATTGCCCGAACCGTCATCTGAAATCATATAGGTATCTGTGACCTCCGGATGAACTTTTCTTAATGATTTAGTATCATCAATCACATTTTCAGCACCTGCCACAGCATTAATCATCATTCCGGCGTATGCTTTACCGAAGTTTCTGATAAAATCTATGTAGTCAGGACTAAATTTCACCCCCTGTTCCTGTTCGGCATATAATATTTGCTCTTCAGTTGCGGGCGTATCTATCATATCATGCTTTCTCAAGAATAATCCCAATCGTTCAATAAGTTCCTTCTTCATGCTCTTTTATTATTTTGATTTCCATATCAAGAAAGCTCATATACCATTCTGCAAAAGAGATTCTTTGTCCTGCATCCTTTTTAGGTACAAGCCCCCCATAATCAGCCCGTCCATCAAACCATATATGCCCCTTTTCATTTCCATTTACAACCAGCAAGAAGGTACCCCCATGTCCATAATGACATATTTGGAGGCAGCCGGAGATATGGTCGGTACTGATATATGCATTTACAATATCATCATCCGGATATCCTCTTTCCCAATCAAATGAAAATATCCACTCTTCATTCCAGTCATCCTGATAACGAAAGCTTTTGTTCAATGGTATTTCAGGCTTATTATTTAGTTTGAAATCAACAACTGCTTTATCAAGTGGCAACAGTCCATATCCCGGACCAAACCCGCCATTACCTATCTCGGATATAAACTCTCTGTAATCCTCAGGAAGAGTGATACAATGACTTTCTTCAAATGACAGTATCTCCTTTTCGGTCAGACAAGGATTGAAAGACACTTCCTGCTTCCTTATTCCCAAAGAGGCAAATCCCTTATGGCCTTTTATGAAAGCCACCTTTTCCAATATTTCCTGTTTCCATTTCATGACTTATAACGGTTGAATAGTTATCAGAGTTACAATTGCCATTCTCTATATTCAGACATCAAACAATACCGGTATCATCTTTTGCGACCACAGGTACATTGACAAGGCTACAAATGCAAGCGTAAATAAAACAAACAGCAGCGAGAGTGTTCCCCACAAAAACTTTCTGGGCTCTTCCTCAACCTCTTTTTTTATACGTTCAAAAGCCCCATTTTTACGCAAGGAATAATTACGAATCATCCAAAGAATAAAACCTCCACCAAGTAGAATAAGTACATACAAAAGCTCGTGGTCAGGAATTAAATTATAACCTGTTAATCCATCTATCAAAAATACAATCCCCGAATATACGCAAAAGTCAAGCTCTACAACAAACAACATTGCCGTATAATCTCCTGCAAGAGTCTCCCGCCGGAATTGATAAAACTTTATATAGGTATATTTCCAAACATTCATATCAGTATCTCCTGTTCAAGATTGATAACGACATTAATTCTGGGGATTTAAAAGTCCAACCCATACCTACTTACATAGCAGGAGAACAAGAAAAAGACTATCACAAATATCATATACAGAATGGACAGAATCCCCCACATCAGCTTTCGAGGCTCATTCTCAACTTCATTCTTAATACGTTCAAAGGCGCCGTTTTTACACATGGTACGTTTGCGGAACCATTCAATGGTCAACATCCCTAAAATATAGAGAGCAAAATATAATGGTTCATATTTTACAGACAATGCATTATCCATTAGTTTGTCAATAAGTATTATTACCCCGAAATATAATAACACATCGAAAGATGCCACAAACAGCATTGCGGCATAATCTTCTCCAAGCATCTTACCCAACAGACATCGGCGGAATTGGTAGAACTTAATATAGATGTATTTCCAAACATTCATATGGGTGTCTTCAATTTTGTTCTTACAGTCAATCTCAAAGGTTTAATCCGTACTTTCCAATGTAGCAACACGATAAAAAAATGAGAATCACAAATATCATATATAAAATGGATAGAATACTCCATTTCAACTTTTTAGGTTCATTTTCAACTTCCTTTTTAATACGCTCAAAGGCTCCATTTCTACACATTGAACGATTGCGAAACCAGCCAATGGTAAACATCCCTAATATATAAAAAGCGAAGAAAAGAGGTTCGTATTTAGTTGATAATATCTTATCAACTAATTTATCAGTAAGTATCATTATTCCAAAAAACAATAATACATCAAAAGATGCCACAAACAGCATTGCAGCAAACTCGTCTGCACCGTCACGACCTATTATTCTACGTCGTATCTTAAAAAACTTAATATAAATATACTTCCATACGTTCATATTGTTTGTTAGTTAATGTTAGGTGTTTAACAGACTTTCACGAGCGTTTCATCCATTTGTATATAGTTACATTTCAAAACCTTCAAGTATCTCTACAAGATTTCTGTCCAACTTTTTGACTCTATATGGATCTAACCTCGCCTTTTCATTTTATTATATCTCATTTTCAAGTTAGCCATAAGTTCTAAATGCACTTGATGTTCTACCGTCTATTCTTCTTTTAGTCTTCCATAATATGTTTATCAGTGCATTTTAGAAATGAATTTATCATTTCAATGTCATTTCTACTACATTTTACTTTGAAAACAATTCTACGATTCTTATTAAGTACCATGACTAAACACGTATTTTTGTAACTGAATGTAGCATTACCCAAGTCTGTCATCCCTTTACATCCACGGCCCAATCCGAAAGGCAAATAATACTTCACCTTTTGACTGTTTCTATCAATATCTATATAACCGTTCCTCTTTAAACCACAGACGACAATCAAATGAAGATTTCCATGTGTCTCTGTAAGAGAGGTTATATAAGGGGTAAAAAAGAGAAACATACTCATCAATGTTACTAATCCAATTTTCATACTCAAAAAATATGTTTAGAATCTTGCTATACATTTCACATAATAAGAGAAGCCCTTTGATTGATAAATCTGAGAATATGAATTCCCATTAATATCAACAAATCTGAAACGTTCATAGAGTGAATACAATTTATATTGTTCCTCCCTGACTTTTATGGGAACTTGGTCTTTCTTACCCTCTCCAATTTTTCAGGTATATCGGAAGGTAATCCAAAATAATTCTCACAACTATCACATTTTATCATTTTCATAATTCATTGATTTTATATTTACTATCATTACTCCTTTATGACTTGCTGTCATCAGGTCTGGCAAACGAATTTCAGCACAATATAGTATTTTTTAGCCAACTACTTATCAAAGATTTAGCATTTTCTATGTTTTTATTGCTCCAGGTTAGATAAATAACCAAATCATCATTCCCATCAAAGTTATCTTCCCATGAGTCAAATATATCTTGCTCATCATTCGATTGAACTATTCTGATGATTCTCCCTGTCCGTACAGATTTCGCAGAGAATACAGGATTTTCATCCATATCCTTCTCTTGATTATTAAAATATGTATTATAAAAAGGAGTGATCCATTCCTCAAAAGCAATCTTGTTTTCAATTAATACTGAATAGAACAACAAAGTCCAGAACTGCTCTAAAACAAACTATGTTTTTCTATTATTTATAAAATCATTAAGCATAGCCTTAATCTTTTGCAATGTCCGACAGATTATACGGATATTTCAAGAATATATCCATATCCTGATACCTTTTTCAAACTATCTTCGAATCCAACGCCCCCAAAGTTTACTTAGCAGTATCATCGTAACCAGGTACAACACTATTATACCGTTTATTTCGCCAAACAACACTAATACATCCGCTGTAGGAACACTTTCATATGTATTTTCTGATAAATACTTGCCTTCATATCCTGAATAGACGAAATAATACTCGCATGTTTTATATATACCGTTTATCAGCAATAGAATAATGGCAGAGATTCTGAATTTATTATGACGCAGAATCAAGTGGGACAAAAGGTCAAAGGACACAAAAAATATACAGCTCAATACAAAGCCTATCAACACCATCAATCCGTCCACCGCCGCACCCGGGCCATCATTTTCTTCTGTTATGCTCATTAATTGGTTTGGCTCAATCAACACAAGAGCAAACAGCAGTAGGTATATTACCCATGCTATCAGTTGTCCGACCTTTATTCCAGCTATCTTCATACTTCAAATTATCAAGAAATACATTCACATTCTTAAGATACAAATCTTCTTGTATAGAGTTATTACTTCACCTGAACAGGAACTACATATGGAATCAAATTATTATAGTAAACTCTAAACAAAAGACTGTCTCCCTGAGATTTCCGTACTTCTTATCAACATTCTCTCATTTGACAATGAATTACTATTCATCATTCCCTACCATTAAGAAAGTAATTCTAATACTCATTTTCAAACAAATCCCAGTCTTCTTCCTCTAACGGTTCAAATATTTCTTCCTGGAATTTACCATCCTTGTCCCTTCTGTATGCAGTACCGTAAGGAGCTTTCAATAATGGCAGAATATCTGGGCAATGCCGACAGATAGTTTTAAGTCTGTATATGCCAATTGCATCCGGATTTTTCACATACTCCTCATCATCAACTTCGGAGAAAAATCTCCAACCACTGTCATACTTTACAAAGGTAGTTACTCCTTCTGGCATTATACGATACATATACCCTACCGGTAAGCCGTCCATAATTACTCTGTCCGAAACCAAACAACCATCAGCTTCATCCCAACCTTCGAGAATTTCATCTCTATCCCAACTTGTTTCGAAAAAAGCATTATCCATATTCAACTATCTTAGTATCATCCGTTTTTATTGCTGTTCTCATTCAAATACATAATAAGCCTGTAATTATGAAGATAAAAACCAGGCATTTTTTATGTCTTTTTGCAAAGATAAAATTAAAGTTTACATCATTCTATTGATTACCAATGTTTTTCATCTTCCGCATAATCTCTCAGCAAACTTCCATATCGGTTATCCTAATCGGCCACAGTTCCAGTTCCGCTTTATTCCTTCGTTACCGGATTATTGTCTGCCAATGATTTAAATCTTAATTTCAATATTTTCTGAGCCGCTTCATTATTTAAACTATCTCTTAGCTCATCCAGTCTTCGTTTACCGATTCGTTTGTCTGCCGCACGCAAGATATCGGTCAGTCCCCAATAATCATTCTCAAACTTACGGGTTAATATATCAGTTACAGGAGTATCAATGTACTCCCTAATCAAGTTCGAAATCAAGGACACGTCACAGTAATATGGATAATTGGCATCCTCAGATACAAATCTGTTATGATGTTGCACATGGCCGTTTCTATCTGTAAAGTCTTTAGGATAGTCGAATACTATTTCTTTACCTATGGTTATCCAATATCGTGGACAAGGACTTGTAGCCCTATCGCCTCTCATGGGATAGACAACACAGTGTATCTGGAAATCAATCGTCCGATCAATTATCAGATACAGTTCCTTTTGCAATTTACTCCATTTCTTCATTTTTCAAGCTTTATTCTCCACCTAAGATCCAGCAAATTTCTCACACTCTCAAAATTCCACTTGTTTAATTGGCACAAATTCTTATGATATCTTTTCAGTCATCTTCTTTTCTTCATTTTATCCTAATAATGTAACCTTATGAGAGATTCATCAGCCCATTTATTTTTCCTGGACACAATATAATTAAGTCGTCAAACGTGGAATTGATTCCCATGCCCTTCCGGTCAAATCCGGCAAATTATGTTTCATCACAAGGTACTTGGTGTAGCAGTTCTCGTTAGTGTCAAAATAACTGTCAGCAGAAAGCAACATCAAAAGGTCCCACCTCAATAACATCGAATTTACCGTCATTGCCCTTAATCTTAATTCCACAACCATGCTCAACATCAAACTCGGCCCTGAATCCAAGTCCAAACAACTCTTCTGCATCTTGTTCAAATAAGACAAATATGCAGTTCAATTCTATTTCTTGCAAGTGTGCATCAACCTTATAAGTATCTTTAACCCATGAAACAATTGAATCGCAAGCCGTACTATACCACTGCGGCATACTGTTTACAAAGCAGGCAATCTTTTCTTTATATTCATCAGTCAATTCTTCTTCCGACGCTTCCAGTTCATCTGAGATACAAAGCCTGATTCTTTTATTTAGGTATTCCGAAAATACCACCATTTCATAATTATCGTCAAATATAATTTCAGTCGCTTTCATATTACTATTTTAAATTATGTTGTTTTACAAGTTCAATCTGGGAACAGTCTTTTATACAATACTGAAGCCTTTCCGTCAGGTCAATATCACTTCCTTTATTTAGCGTATCAACTATCTCCAGACAGAAAAGATCTGTTTCATCTGGATTTTGCATAATCCCCAAATAGCAGCCAAGAAAATTATCTGTAAATATGAATGGGACTTCATCCCTAAGATATTCTTCCAATCCCTTAAACCTATTGGGAGACTTGAAAAATAAGGTAGATATTATTCTACCAATCTTCAATATATCTCTTTCAGCATATCTAAAAGTAATTTCTGCTCTTATCATAATAGCTGGTGTTTATTCTGAACGATAATCTTTTACTACAATACCTGCCTTTTCAGGGGAATTAACCCAGTTGTCAGCCACTAATTTATATAATTATCAGGTCTTTATAATCATCTTCACTGTCAAAAAACTCTTCTTCTAATAAGATTTGGAAATATTGTCTTGAAAACAGCACATAGATCTCTTTATACAAGCTATTTCTACTCTTACATTCAAATAATAGTTGAGCGATTGCCTTTATACCCTCACCACTTGTTGTATTATGTGCATATTTATTGGCTAACTCTGCAATATCTTTTACCAACTTATCATCAATAACCCGTAAAATTATATCCTTAGAATAAGATGAAAAGGAATCATTGCTGTATATCAGTACATAGAATAAATCATCCAGGAGTTGAATACAGGTATCATCAGGCATAAAGCTCAGAGCTTCCAGAGCATAATAACAGTCAATGATATTATTATTGTGCAAAGCTTTTGAAAGGTCTTCTGTCTTGTTAGTATAGTTTCTAAATACCGATAGACATTTACGATATTCTTCAAAGGTATTTACCACTTGCTTCCATTCTTCAGAATACATATCCATTTATTGTATAAGCGTTTAATGATTATCATCCTTTATATTCCACTATTCTCACTGTTGTTTCAAGTAATTGATGTCCTGCTAATAATCTCCTGTTCAAGAGATTCATCTGCCTGTTAACAGTCTTATTTTAATTTCCAGATAATTTCCGAATATTCATTAGGAAATGATTTTGTTATAGTACCCAAAGTTCCATCATCCAGATATTGAAATATGTGGACTAAATCGCTACTGCTATTACCCTCAATATCATACTGTTTGATTTCAACATGCGTCAACACATCTCCTTTATAGATATAATTCTCTTCCCGACTACCATAAATACCGCACAACAGCATTCGTGCCAGCTTTCCTTCATTGAAATAGTAGTGACATACGTTCATCAGACGTTTAGCATTATCAAATAGAATACTTTTCACAAGATTATCTGTGTAATATAGGAAAGTATGATAAAACTGATTTTCAACAGTACAGCCAATCTTAACTTCGACAATTTGATTTTGACTATTAAATCCGTAAATGCAAAGATTCTTCGAGCTTTTTACAGAATCAGGATGCTTTACAGGTCTTCCTCGTTTGAAACCATTACGCTGATACGAATATGGGGTAAGTTCATAATACTCACCCTTATACAACTCAGTTCTGACGATATCACTTTCTATGTTTTTTCTTATCGTTTCAAAATCATTTTTCAATGCTTCAAAATCAGATCTTAATGTTTCTCTTACCATTACCAATTATTTAAGGTCGTTAATATGTGGGAACTTGCGCTGTAAGGCGGTACAGACTCACGTTAGCAGCACAGGTTCAGAGAATATTAGTGAATGATTGGAGATCTTCCACCATCTTTCTCTGGATTTCATTTTCATTCCAAGGCATACCATAAATCAAGCCCAATCTTTTAATGGCGTTTATTCCACGTTCCTTTAACTCAGATGAAATGGAACCGGTTATCTTTATTTGAGCAAAAGCGGTAGCACAAGTAACCATATCACTTTGAATCATATCCATTTCCTTATCAGCAGCCATTTTCTTTACCTCTTCAGCATCAAGAGTTTCAACGGGAATATACTCCATATCCCAGTCTTGTTCTATCAGCTTCTTCGGAAAATCGGAAAAGTCAAGATTGGGATCTTTCCTAATTGCTTCAAATATGCAAATCAACGTATCATGTCCTTCATCACTTCCGAAAGGAGCATCTTCTTCGCCTTCTGAATAATAGAGTTCGTCATCAAAATGTTCGGCAAATCTGGGATGCGACGTTTTTGGCTGAAATCCATATTCCTCGTCCCAGCCACCGGCATACAGCCGATTAATGAAGTCAAAGTTTTCATCCTCCACATATCCTTTCCTCACCTTCGAACGAATCAGTTTCTCCGCTTCTTTGATACACTCTTCTTCCGAATCAAACTCTTTGACCTCATACTTCCCGATGCTTCCGTACTTTCCATAATTTACAGCAAAGCTACAGCCGCTATAATCAATCCACCAAAACTTGTGGGATTTTTCATCTTGATAAACAAAGGCTCTTTTCATATCGTTTCTATTTTAATTGTTACTATTATTGGTCAGCGTGCCGCTTTGTTCAGCCAATTTTCTTTTTGTGGCCGTAAAAATATGTACATTATATTACAATTTACTGAAATATTGAAATACTTTTTCCTCTATTTCAGTAGCATTTCTTATATCCTGTAATTTTGCTTTCTTTGCTTTTTCCCTTAATTCTATAATATCATTCATGTTATTTTTATTGTTTATATACAATGAAACTAATGCTGTTGCATATGGATATTGATAGTATTTCGGCTTGGAAAAAATATCGTGAATCAAGCCTTCCTTACAGTTTAGAAAATTATCAAATCTCGGTATAATATCATTTTTAATAGGTTCTATAAAAAAATCCATTCGCTCTTCAATGCTGTCTGTTTGGTAAAAGCTAAATTTTGATCCCCCCATATATTTGGTTGAACGTGGAAATTCATAGAGACCGGTATCTAAAAGAGCCATCGGATGAGAAGCTATGTCATTTAAGGTGGGTTCTATCAATTCCATTTTTTATTTCTTGCATAAGGCAGCAGAACCCTTTAACTGTCTTGAGCAAGATAATCTTGCGTAAAGTTAAGCAATTTAATCTACCCCCCCCAAAAAAATGAGGGATTTTTGCATTTTTGAGGATACACCCCGTCTCTTTTTATTGGGCAATCGCCAATTCACGTTTATTGCACACAATCTGGATGTAGCGGAAGATGTTGTAGGTCAAATTTGTCATCGCCACATTCGCCTTCGCCCGTACAATCCCTATTGTCCTGACAATAAGGCCGTGCATACTTTGCTCTTCAAAACCGAATACGTGCTCGACAAGGCAACGGGTCTTGGACTTGCGCCTGTTCTCAGCCTTCTGTTTTTCTGTCAGAGGATGATTCCGACGGCCTTTCTCGCAGATTATCGGATTCATGCCATGCTCCTTCACGGTTGACTCCTGCCCGGCATATCCTGCGTCAAGATACAAATCCTTATCCTTGTCTGACTCATCAAGCAGCTGCTCAAAACCTTTGGAATCATGCACATTGGCAGGCGTTGTTGCATACGAGAGGATTACCTTGTTGCCTTTGTCTACCTTGACATGCTGCTTGTAGCCGTAAAACGTGTCTCCGCGCTTCTTCGTCCAACGGGCATCCACATCCTTATGGAATTTCTTGTGAGGATTGTCATTCCACAGTTCGTCGCCCTTGCCCTCCTTTATCTTCGCATTCTCCTCACGAGTGTTGCGCTGGCGTGGGGCAACGACAAAACTGGCATCTATGATCCGCCCCTCGTTGAACTGAAGGCCCTTGGCCTCCATGAACGTACGGAAGTCTTCAAACAACTTGTCATACGCACCGACGGACGTGAGGGCTTCGCGATACTTCCAGATTGTCTTCTCGTCCGGTACATCATCCACGTTCTCTATCCCCAGAAAAGCGCGGAAACTGGTGCGGTCCACTATCTGATATTCTATCTGATGGTCACTCAGGCCATAGTAACGCTGGAGAAACAGTATCTTGAACATCAACACACAATCTATGGGAGGACGCCCGGCATTGCCCTTACGCTCGCCTGTGAACAGAGAGGCTTCCAATGTCGGACGGAATATCTCAAAGTCCACCAATGACGACAGTCTCTCTAGTGGGTTGCCTATCACGTTAAGGCGAGACGATTGATTCTCGGATTCAAACACACTTTTATAGCGTAACTTGCGATAGCGGCTTAACTTGTTCATGATCAATGATTATTTTGTCTGTTTCTGCAAATATAAGCATTTTATCCGCTTATGCAACTTATAATCAGGGATTTAATTTATAGAAGTCCCCTTAATACTTTTCCTATTACACCGCTGTCAATGCAGCCATATAGATCTAATGTCGTTATAGCCCCCAATTCACAAAACCTTGGGGAGAAGAACTCATAGTATATATCCCCTTCAACTGAATTGTCACTATTTAGGATCTCAATATGTCGCTTTTTGAGCTTTAATTTATAGTTAGGTATTGTTAATCCTTTGCATTTCTCTTTGAACAATACATCTATTCTTTTTTCAGCTTCTTTCTTTTCCATATTGCCTTCCATTATAAATCCAAACGAAGTTGGACAATTCATTAATAATTAACTATCCATATAAATTCAATTGTAAACTCCATAGCGATAGAGGTACGAGTTTTATTTTCATTTTTCTGCTCCTTTAGAATTCAGATAATTTTGAAAACGTTTGTTCAGAAGTTCTTTCCATTCCCGGCTTGGACAAGTATTAATTAACTGTATGTATTTATCATTATCAACTATAAGTATCACAGATTCCACCAGTTTCAATAAACTCCACTGTAAATCATAAAATGAACTTTCCGGGAAAATTTGCACTAATACCTCAGCTTCATCATACGAAATGGGGAGTTGTATTTGCTCTAATAACTCATCATACGATTTTATTACATCAATAATACTTTCTGTATCATTAATGCTTTCATTAGGCATTCGGCCTAAATCTTTCAGCTGTAAAATCTCAGTCCTCATAATTATTTCTTTAAGAGTTATTATGTCTGGCAGACAATCGACCATTTGGAAAATTAATCTACCTGCTTGATGCTATAAATATAAAGTATTATTATGATACCCACTTATTAATTTCACTAATTATTTCAGGATTATTGAATTCTGAATTCCACATTATTATTGAATCTGCATCATAATTATCACTGACCATAAATAATAAGATTTTATCATTTGTGATTTCACCGCTGTTTCTAAAGTCTTTCAGAACCTCAAGACAAGTATTTATAAGAAGAGCCTCATTATCTTCACCTGATAAGGCCGAATCCCTCAATAAACATGATATATCATTGAAAAACGAGTTATTAGATATTAAAACATCATTTTTAATTATCTCGCTATACCATTCTGACGGGCTAAACTTGTATGTTAAGAAATCTATGTCACCCTTTTCTCGTCAAGATAAGAACTTGTATTAAATAGCATAGATAGAGACATATATCCATCATCAGTATAAAGTGCATACGAGTTTATATCTTCATAATAACCTTGCTCTTTTAGATAACTGTGCATTTTTATAATGGACTCCATTATGCATTTCTTTAAGCTATCTTTATCCATATTATTATATAATTAATGATTAATATCCGGTAACGTATCTCCTTGTTCAGTCGCCTTGATTATTTTCCCATCATCCATCATATAATCACAACAATAATTGCCCCAGAAATCATATTTCATTCGATTCAGTTCATGTATTCGCTTTTCAATAAGTTCTTTATATTCTGGACTCTTTATTCCCATTATATCAATATTCGTAAAATTAGGAAGAGACACAATAGCAATTATTTGCTCTACATCAACCATAAAGAACTTGACCAGCGACTTAGGAACAAGGATTTGATTTCTATATTCATTCAAGATTGTATTTATAAGTTCCACCGTTTCCATATATCTGTTATCATCCCATTCCAGAGTAAGCCTTAGATAATTGAGAAACCAGTCTGAGAAATTTGATTTTATCAAATCCTTTATTCCGTGTTGCAATGATGACAATGGAGACAGCATATCGCTTATTCTGCCTGCTTGATGTTTGTTGTCACCATTCATCATATAATCAGAACAGAATTTATTCCAGAAATTATTTTGCATTTCCTTCAACTCATGTATTCGCCTTTCAACCAGTTCTTCATATTTCATTCTATCTTCTGGACACTTAATCCAAGATTTATTCAGTTTCGTAAAATTTGGATGAGACGCAATACCAATTATCAGCTCAATCTCATTCATAAAGAATGGAACCAACAACTTAGGAACCATAAGCTGATTTTTATATTCATTCATAATTGAACTTATAAGTTCCATCATTTCCATATATCTGTTATCGTCCCATTCCAGATTGAGCCTTAAATAATAGAGAAACCAGTCGGAGGAATCTGATTTTATATGATATGTTTTTATCAAATCCATTGTCATTAACACTTATGTTTTGCTGCATTTCGCTTTATTCAGTTAGTTTGCTGTTTGTTAGACGTAATTACTGCATGAGAATATTCTTTACACACAATCTCAACTATATCATCATAAGCAATAATAATAATATGATGATAACCATTCTTATAAAGAGGAGAATCTACTTTTTCTCTTATTGAGGAAACAGAGCCTCCTTTTACTTTACTTTCAAACATTTCATAATCGTACAAACTATAGTAAACAACACCCAAGAATACAAATTTCATTTGTACATTCTTTATCGTCTTATCATAGAAATCACACAGTCCATTTTCTTCTACATCTGCGTAGATCTCTATAGTCCGAGAATTTATAATATTGACATGACTAATAATTATTGCATCCCGTCCTCCTATGAAACCAATGTCTGTTATTATATCTTTTACCTCCATTTGTTCAGTTTTTCTGATAATGTTTGAATTGTTTCCTATAATTAAGTCAGTTTGCTGTTTGGTGGCTTACTCACTTTTCAGTAAGAATCATCCGCACGTCATACAGTTATCTATCAATTCAGTATCATATATTATTTCCACATCCTTGAGTCCTTCAGTATTGTGTATTCCACATACAATCAGAGTATTTTGTATTCTGAAATAGTATCTGATTTCATTTGTCAGAATATAATCTTGGTAAATGTACATTCCCAATACTTGTATCAAAGCATCTATTTTCATCCCTACCGAAAGGGGCAAATCCAAGTCTTTGAGAATTGCCGTACAAATGTCATTGATTATTGGAGTATTCATTTTCTCCATACTAATGGCACTTATCGCCCCCTTATTCCTTCTGAAAACAATAATTTGCCATCCTATAATCTCTGCCCAACCAATTATACCGGCATAATTAAATTCTCTCGGAATTACACTGTTTTCAACATAACTTTCCAGTCTGATGTTTGTATCAAGTTTCATATTTTCACTTTCAAATCTTGGTTGACAGCTGATTGCCATAAACAGCGATTTATGTGCGCATTATCTGCTTTTTCGAGTTATTACAATATCATCAAACATTAATAGTAAAGGTTGACCGCACGGTTTATATTCCTCCCAGTTCTCAACGTCAGGATCTTCATAATCCATCATCAAGTGATAATAATTATATATTCCAGCACGTTCGGGCGGCAAATCCGGCAGACTATGTACGTCATAGCATCCGACATTATCCAACCCTTTTTCTTCAATCAGTTTCAACCACCCTAAAGCTTTATCTACTTGTTGAAGATAGGAAAGTTTCTGTTGATTGCCATGTTTCAGAGCGTCAACAGTTTTTTCTCGTTCATTTTGTAATAGCTTAATAATATCTTTCATCCTTATTTTGATAATTTGCAGGTAATGTTCGATTATTAATTGCCTTTTATGGTAGCTAAGCCATCTATTTGAAACCTGCTTATAAAATAATATTTCGCCAGGAACTATTAAACCAACGTTCTTTGGCACTATCTATTCTCCAAAGACCTTTTTTGCGTACCATAACGAACAAATATTCTGATTTAAAATCATTATCTGTTTTAAGATAGACTTCAGCACGATTACTACTTTTGAATACAACATTATCTTCAGTATATTTTTCTATCCCGTCATATTTAGTTGGGCATCCAAAAGAACCGGCTTGTCCGCCATAGGCTCGTTTCTTGTCTGTACAATAAGCTGTAAAGACAGGTAAATACTTCTGTTTATATTCTTCAAATAAATCAGATGATTTGGTTTTGCCAGATTCCTGTTTCAAGAAAGTCTCCATTTCTATACAATTCATTGTACTTGCATATTCCAGTACAAAAGAAACTAAATATGACTTTAAATCACTTTCGCTTCTGAATTCTGTTTGTTCAAGATTAATTTGTTCCATAAGATTCATTTGTTAATAACCACCAATGTTTGGCAGCGTGCCGCTTATTCAGTCAGTTTGCTGTTTGTTAGTAACCTGTTACTCATCAATCTTTCGTAAAAGTAGATTATAATACTTCTCCAGCATCTTAATATTATTCTTTCTATCAATCTTTCCGCTTTCATTATCTGTATATGCCATCCACTTAAACATTAATTCAACGAAAATAGGCTTACCTGCTTCAGTTAAAGAACTTTCTCTGATTATTGAAGGCATAATTAGGTTTCCTTCATTATCAGATGGATTAGCACGCAAAAGTCCCTTTTCGTATGCAAAATTTAATAAGTTCTGACAACAGACTTTTGTATTGTACTTATCTCTTTGACGGATTTGACTTTCCATAAGTGCATCAACATCCAAATAAAATTGATCATTCATATTCTTTACATTTCCAAGGTTAATACAATTCTGGATATAAACAGCCTTTAGTACTTCGCCTGTTTGTTATCAACTAATATCATGTCTTACCATTCCATGTTCATAAGCCAAGCCATCACATTCTTCTTGTATGTTGGTCAGAAATTCCTCAACACCTTTTAACGAAACGTTTTCTGGTACATTTACGGATATAAATGAAGAGATATTAGAAATCTCTACTTTACATCCCATTTCAAACAGTTTGTCCCTGACCTCCTGGATACGTTCATCATTAAAATGTACCCTCAATGTGCTATTCCCGGAGGGTTTAACTACGGATTGGAAATGATATTCACCGTCTTCTTCTATAATACATATCTCATCACCAAGACTGATTTCATATGTATAGAATGGCACATTATCGACAATATATGTATCTTTACTTGTCTTCTTACACCACAAACCCTCAATAGAAAATGGTGGGTAACCATCTTCATCCCGGTCCAAACGGAATAACACTTTTATATGTTTGTCTTTTGTCATTATATTTATTGCCCGCTTTATAATGGTTTAGTTGTTAACCGGTCTTCTCAAGGACAATCAAACCGCTTGTTGGTAACTCATTTAATCATTTCCGGAAGTTGATCAATATTGTGTCGATTGTTCCAAACAAATCTGTAATCTTCTAATTTATATAATTCAGGACGGTTAAAATTTTGCATCACATAATCTTTCCCATCTGTAGTTAATATTATACTATCTTGATAACAAAATTCGTCAAGAAAAAAAATATTTTGTTCGTCATTGTAATTCTTTAATTGCATATCAGGATAAAGGAAATAGTTATATTTATTACATCCTATTGCTCTTTTTTTATTTTCTATATGGAAATCGAATTTATTATCATCAAACTCGCAAATCCTTATTACGAAAAATTTTTTATCAATAAATTCTTTCCCATCTTTTCCAAATACTTTCAATTCAGTTGCCTCAAATCGGCCATAAAGTTGATTGCTAATCATAAAGTTTAAAAAACTTTCAGATACGATTTTTAAGTTATAATTTTGGGGAAACCAATCAAATGATGGCTGCACTTTTGATTTGATATGTAAATACAAAATTTCAGGCATTTTAAATCGTGTATCATATGTTGGAAATCCATCTTTAGGTGGATAATACATTACCCAATCTCCTAAAATAGGTACTTGTTTTTTAGGACAGTACTTATCCGAAAGCCAATAATCTTCATATAAAGGAAGCAATTTAAACTCTTCAATTCTTGCTGGTGTATAAAACCATATAAAAAGTTCCTGTTTGTTCATAATATTTACTTTAAGAATGAATAATGATTAATAGCCGGTGACTTCTGTACTTGTCGGCATCGTTTCTTAATCAAGTTCAGCACGAGAAAACAAGTCCATAATCAACACTTGGTTCTCACATGCTTCTTTGAACTGTAGAATGAATCTTCTCAAAGCATCTTTATCTTCCGAGTAGGCACAGAACATACTGCCTTCTGAATCAAAATCAATTTTTTCAGATAACTCCGGAACTTGCTCTTCCACAAAGACACGAGCTAAGGACTCCCAGTCATAACCGTTGCCCTCAAAGCCCTCGTCTTCTCTTGCTTCGAAGATTTCAGCTTTGTATTCTCCAACATTCAGACATACTGAAGCTGTCGATTCATGATCAACCCAAAAGAAAGGTTGAATTTTCTTTTCAAAATCTTTAGTGTCCATATTGTTCCAATTCTTTAAATAGTTCATCACCATTGGCTTTTATACCGTCCCTGAATTTGGCAGGAATTTTATTGCCACAGCGTTCAAACCAGTCATTAAACGTCTTTTTCCATTCTTGTACTTTGTCTTTTTTGATGCTCAAATTTGCATCAATTGGAAATCTTTTTGCTAGCATATTTAGTATTTCAATGTGTGCTAAAAGAGCTTGTGTTGGTTTGTTTGCTGTTTTTAACCATTCTGCATTTTCTTCAATTTGTTTTATAGCCAAATTAAAGTAGCGTGCATTTGCCATATCAGCCATTTCATTACCATCGGGTGCAGTACTAAATATTTTCATTTTTTATTTGTTTTAAGTTTTACATCCTAATTATACTTTCAAAAATCATTAGTGCCCATATTGTTCTAACTCTTTAAATAGTTCATCACCATTGGCTTTTATACCGTCCCTGAATTTGACGGGAATTTTATTACCGCAGCGTTCAAACCAATCGTTGAAAACATTCTTCCATTCCTGAACCTTTTCTTTTTTAATCAGCAAGTTAGCATTAACTGTAAATCTTTTGGCTAACATAACTAATACATCTATGTGAGTCAAAACCGCTTGAGTTGGCTTGTTTGTCATTTTAAGCCATTCAATATTCTCATCTATCTGCTTTAATGCCAAATTAATGTATCGGGCATTTTCTAATTCCGCCATTTCATTGCCTTCTGGTGCTGTACTGAATATCTTCATTGCATTTCAAATTATTCTTCAACGATAATGGTTTTCTCTATTCCGTTTGTTCAGTCTGTCTGCAGTATATCAGTCTTAATATTATCTGATTCTACAAAGTATGTAATACACATTTCTATACAATGCCACAAATTCGTCTTTTTTATAATATAGCTGTGCAGGTACTTTGGCGTTAGCCATATTGACAATTATACTATACATTGAAATTACCCTAAGGATAGAATTTCATTTTGAAGACCACCAAATATAATCATTATTATTCTCAATATCAGCAAGTAAATCCTGAATTGTTGTTCTCTCGTCCAGAAAACATATTATTTCCTTGAATGGCATCTTTTAAAAGTCGAATATACTATATAGTTCATCTATAGTAAACGAGGCAAATGTTGCAACCCCTTTCCCAGACATAAAGCCCTGCTCCAGTACATTTCGTGTCGCTACCCGTAATTCCTCTGATTTCATAATCATATTCAAATTACAGTTCAGAGACCGGCCGACCTTCCAGCCTGGTTTAAATTTATGCTATCGCATTTTTATTTGGTAAGTTTCTTATATTGACAATCAACATCAAGAAGTTTATTTACCAATTCATCTCCAAGCCAACAATCAATTAGATATTTGCCATAGCTAGGTGTAAACGAGTAAATATCCTTATCTATCGCATTAATCATGTTTTCCAATTCATTCTGTACATTATGCAATGCACCATCAGATATAGCAGTCTTCCTTAATTCTAAAGGCTGTGCTAATATTCTCTTTACTTCATCAAGCATATTTGCACAACTGCTTCTTACAGTTTCTTTTTTACTTACCATATTAAACGATAATGTTTAGTGGCTGGCCGACCTTTCAGCGAGGTTTGCCGTATGTTATCACACTGATATTTTCTATAATCCCAATTACTCCAAGATAAATCCATCATCTATCATCTGTCGTACTCTTTCAGATACATAGACATTATGCGTCTTGTCTATTTTTAGAGCTGCAAAATTTCTCTTTATCCAAAGATAAAAGGCATTTTGCCATTTTAAGAATTCATTGCTTTTAGAGACTAATACCCCATCTACCAAATATTTAGTGATTCCAGATATACTTCCTCCAATGATTTTTTTATTTGCTACGTCAATATATGCTCTATCAAAAGTCAATATATCACTAATCATAGAATTAGGCGTAAATATCTTTTCAAAAGACACTGAAGACTCTAATTCTTCTATTACTACCGTATGCTTGTCTTTGTACACAATTACTCTATTCCAATCATTTTCACTGAAATCCCTAATTTGTATGGGTCTCAAATCAAATCCTCTTAATGGCATTGCTGAAATGGATATCTGTTTTTCCTTAAAATATTTGTCTAAGAGAATATAATCTTCTTTTATACAATACAGTTTTATCTTCTTCGCATTCATATTTTACTTATAAAAAAGAATTGTACAGTTCTAAGACCTGATGTACCAGGACTACTGAATCTTGAATAGTCTCCATTCTTCCACTTACAGATTACACATATTTGTTGTTTCCTATTTAATGGTATTCAACAAACCAATTAGCTCGTAGATATATAATGTTCGGCAGCGTTCTATTTAAGTGGAATTCAGTCATATTTCGCCAGCATCTTCTTTATTTAATTTTCATGTTATAAAAATTATATTCATTAGACATTACTGAATACGGTTTTAGGGTACTGATTACCAATAATCCTGCGCATTATTCTGTTTAAACTCTTTTATATTCTGATGTTCCTTGACTTTGTAAGTACTGATCCATTTCAATATCATTTATAACAAGTTTTTTAGGATCAAGGAACCAATCATTGTTGTCTATATAAATAGCCTCATTGTTAACTGTTAATGTTGATTCTACTTGTTTCAGAAACTTATTCATGAATATTTTGAAAGAAGATGCGACGAGAAACACATGCTCTGGTTCGCTTGTTGAATAGTATCCGATATAATGATTACCGGAACTGTCCACCTTATCAAGATAGCCAAAATTCTCACCCGAGCTTGTTCCACAAAAGCCCCAAAAGCGCATAGCCAAAAAACAGTCTAAAAACCATAAATCACTCATGTTATCATATACATTCATACCAAGATTATGGTTCTTTAATCCCAAGAAACAATAATCTAATATTGAAGCGCCATTTGTCTTCATTAAGAACTCGACATATTGTCTGTCAATCTCTCCAGTAATTTTTCCTATATGTTTTAATATGATTTTGGGATCAAAATTACGATACAATTTTATGTATGGAGATAATTTTGATAGTTCTTCTATATGTACAATTATTTCTTCCATATTACTTCATTTTTTATCCGACGATAATTACCAAACTTTAGGAAGGTCAAGCCGCTTGTTACCCACATAATTCATTTTTCTTTTGAGAGAATGGAAACATAGTTATTTATGTCCTGCTGTAATTCTTCCCAATGTGCTGATAGATTCGGATATAACCCTGTTGCACCATATCCTATCATTTTGAAAAGGGCTGTAAAACGCCATTCATTAGCGAAGTGCAAACTCTTTTCTTCTTCAATATCTTTACGGCGCAATACATCAGGATAAGCAAACCTAAGATACAATTCGTCTGCATGTTTTCTGCATTCTTCTGCGGTTTCGTTTATCCTAAGACCTATCGGTTGTATATGGATATGGTCTATTTCCTTTATTCTCACATCTGCCTCTTCATATTTTCCTAGTGCTTTTAGGATAAACACCTCAAGTCCCCATAGGCATAGTATAAAAGTCCAGACATTGAACGCTCCTCTACCCGGAAAAGGAACATTATGCGTATAGCGAGAAACTGCGAGAGCTTCATCAATATATCCATATATGAAAAGGCGATAGCCAAGGCTGCATAGATTTCGAGCATCCTCACCACTATTAAAAGAACATTTCTTTATTAATTTCTTACACAAACTCACCACCTTCTTTCTGGGGCAAGAGTTCATTATTGATTCAAACAATTCTTTTCCTGTTTCCATATTCTTTATTCTTTTGTTGGTAATTTCCGGCAGATCATCGACATTTAGAGAAGAATAATCCTTATGTTAATCACTTTATAAAACGTCTTAATCATTTATCTATATTTAATGACCATTTTGAAAAAAGGAAGCAACAAAGTCAAATCGCTTTGGTCCTGTTCCCCATTCCATAGAGGAATATATATAAATTATGCCTATTAGAGTTTTTACAGTTCAAAACCTGCTCAAAAACTGCTTCAGGTATTGACATATATGTAGTGCCATATTCTTCTTTCATTCATCGTAAATCATTCATAGATACCATATTGTCCAATATAAAGTTGTAAATCAAACTAAATGGCCTTCAAATAAACATAAAATGACAACGAACAAGATCTTTTGTTTTTAATATAAGTTTAATCACTAATTATTCCCTTTAATTTTTCATTTAGAGCTAGTAGAAACACTGGAATATTAAAATCAATGAGCCGGTTGCTATATTTAGGTAAAATGATAGACAAGTACTCATATAAATCATTGCTAATGTTTTTAATTATATCTTTTTCTGACAGTTCAATGTATTTATCTAAATTAAATATTATATCCATATTCAATCGGTTATTATTTTTATCATATCTGTAATATGATTTTATATTACTATCAGCAATCATCTTAGTATTAAATAATCTAATAACTATAGCTAATACTATTAGATTTTCCGAGTTTTTCCTTATCCTGTTATTAACAGTCTGTTGCCATTCATAATTTTGCATATAATCACATACACAAGATACAGAATGAACTAACTTATCATTAAGGCTTTTAGTCCCGCCCCATCGAACATCATATGTAATAATTAGAAACATAATATATAGTATTTTAGTGAGATACTTTATTTCCTAGTGGTAAAATTCCATTTTGCAGGTTAGATTCTTAATAGCTCATAATCACTTTCTTTTATGGAAACTATTGTTTGGCAGCCAACCAACCTCCATAGGTATGTTCAGCTGCTTGTTATAAGCTATATTTATTCAGTTTCTTTTTCTAAATCACAACATATTAGAGTAATCAGGCGAGTAAAGGCATACCATTCTTTCTTTGTCAATCTTGGTAGAGCTAGCTTCATAGCCTTATACACATCAGATTCTTCATTTTCCAAAGCATAAGCTATATCCGCCACAGAATAACTATTGGTTGATAATCCATATACATTTTTGCAAGTATCCGGATTTTTATATCTCTTGATATTGATTGCTTCTCCACATTGCTCATTGTCGGGCGTTTGTGAAAAATGAAAACACAATTCCTCTGTTATTGAACCTTCAGTGTGCTCGTTTATTCTCTTTAATATGTCCTGCAGAAACGATTTATCCATTTGACTTGAGATTTTATTAGGTTGCAGCTTGCTGTCGTTGGGGCACAGGGCTTGTTAACGATATTTTTTACGAAAATTGCCAAAATCCAGCGATTATCTCATTGGTAATATGGTGCTTATACAAGTACAATGCTCCATATCCGAATGGATAACTTCCAATGATAACATCGTCACTATACCCATCTTCGTCTATTGACAAAAAGAAGGAAAACCCATGTTCCTCTAATTCTTTATAATAGCTTTCTTCATCTTGAATAAGAAAAGGAGTACCACCTGTTTTTATAAGTACATTTTCGCTATCCTTATCTTCTGAATATTCACTGATAGAACACATTCCTAAATTAGCGTTTCGTTTTTCTACACAATTACCAATTTCAGAAAATTCATGCTCGACTATTTTTACCGCTATTGAAGGATATTTATTGTTATCAATAAGAGTATCATAGTCTTGATGAATCAAGATAGATAGCATAGTATTCTCCTTTTCAGGATGTACTAATGTTGCATAGAATTTATAATCGCCGGGAATCTGATCTTCTATACATATAGGAGGATTACCTCCGATTCTACCTTTTACATTCTTATCAAATGAAATACATTTGGCATATCGTTCGTTCATATTTTTTTTGTTTTATTATTATCGGTAATGTCTTGTGGCTTACTGACCTTTTCAGGAGAGGTTTAGCCGCTTGTTATGGTAATTTATTCATACTGCTCACATTCTTGTTCTATATCAGATTTTAGATCTTGAACTTTACGAATAATACCTTTTCCTTTTACCAATGGGAAAACAGCCAACATTATACTGTCTTTTTCTAACTTAGTCAGTAGTTTTTCCATGAAGTCATTAAGAGGAATTGGGGTTGGCTGATAATTATCCCATTTACACAATTCGGCAAATTCCTTCTCACTCCATATCGGAAACAAGACCTGTGCATCGCTTCCCATCAAAGCCCATCCTTCTGCATCCTTTAATCCCCAGACCTCTTCAAAGTCTGAAACCTTACGGATAAAATAATCATATCTTTCCGATGCCGTAAGATTAACTAGGGATATTCAGTAAATGTCTCTACCACATAATATGGCATATGAAGTGATTATGTTCTATCATCTTCATATGCCATTATTATTGTCATTTTTCCGTGCTCTCTCACATAATCTTATCCGGCAGGATATGACATTCCGGAAGAAGTCTGATGACCTCTTCTGTCCCTTGTGAATATAATCATGTCATGCTGCTTTAGCAGTTTTATTCCTAATTTTTTCTATCATCAGTACGGCATTGGCCGTATGTATTCCAAAGAAAATCCATAGGATTTCCGTTTCCCTATTCCGCGCCTTTATCCTGGAGAGTGAATAATGTTGCTTTTGTGTACCAAAGCTGCCTTCAAGCCTGGTAGCTCTCTCCTTTGATAGTTCACTTCTGAGAACCTTTCTCAAAGGTTCATCCTTTGCCGCCCTTCCCTTGCGAACGAATGAAGTTGATATACCATATTTCGTACAGAATTTTCTGTTGGCGTTATTTGCATATATGGAATCACCTGCCGCACATCTTACTCTCACCTTCATGAGCTTTTGTTGCATACGGATACAGTCCTTCAGACGTATACCTTCATTGAAAGCCTTGAACGAGATGTGTTCGATGAATGATATGCCGTCTATCTGTATGTTGTTAGACTTCGCACCGAATTCAACGGATTTCGTCTCCTTGCCTCTTACAATAGGACGTACATAATGGCGGTCAATGCTGACGATGCGGTCACTGACTTTTCGCCCTTCAAACATTTCCTTCTCCTGTACAAGAACCTTTCGGATGATGGAAAGCCGCTTCCGGTAATCCTGTGTATATCGGAGTAAGTTTCCGTACTTCCGATGAATCTCATCCCTCTGTATGAGGAGTTTTTCAAGAAGTCCGATCATACGGCGCTTGAGCATCCTTGTGCGTGAAGCCTTCCTCTTTCTTTTCTTGCAGTAGGACAGATAGGATTCCGCCACATTTTTGTATTTGTTACGCGGACGCCTTATGCCAAGTTCCTTGCAATGCTTGCAGATATGCCTGTAGAGCCATTCGAGACTTTCCCAGAGTAGTTTCATGTCTGTCGGAAAACGCATGTGGCTTTCATAACACGTAGCATCGGTCATGCACACGTGAAGGTTCTCAAGATATGGTTTCCAGTGTGTGGCCAGTATCTCCTGAAGGGATGCAATGTCAAGGCGGGATGCAATCTCATTACGGATGGCGCTGACTATCTTGTAATTGGTTATGGGGAAGGCCGGGTTTATCATGATTCCACAGAACATCTGGTAGTATATATTGCCGTTGAGATGTTCCACCAGCTGTCTGTCGGAAAATCCGGTGTAGGCCTTTAGAACCATGAGGGAAATTTTTGCCAAAGGATTGAAAATATTCCTGCGTCCAAGACGCTGTTCTGACAAACCTATGGCTTTTGCCATACGTTCAAACGGGAACACTGAGTGAATCCTGCCCAGTTCACTCTCATTAAAACTCTTGCGATATTTTTCCAGAACATCAAATTCTGTAAAGCCCAAAGTAGGGTGAATTTCCGAAATATTTTGTATCTTAGCCATATCTTTGTTGGGGAAATTCCCCCGTTTTGGCCGTCAAACCTTATTTTCGGGGGAATACCTAAAGATACAAAAAAGCCAGCTAATTCGCAACACTTTGTGTATGAATTAGTTGGCTAATTTTGTATTATTTACTGAATGTCCCTAACTATATTATCAATTTTACTATTTCCCATATTTTTACTATTTTACTTCTATCATAATGTCCGGCGCGTAATCGACCATTATGGGCGATTCATCACTCGTTATGCGCTTTATTTTATAATACAATTATATTCTTTTATAAAATGACATCCTTCAATATCTTTTGATGCAGTAGGACTTATTTTTATCTTAGTCCTATGCACATTTTCACCTATCGTAATCGTCAGATTTCTGCATAATTGCTTAATCCTTTCTACCACCACTTGGTACACATCATTATAATTTTCCAACTCATCACATAGTATTTCTCTATTTTCCTCTGTTGAATATATTTTCTTAGGATATTGTAATTGAACCCCCATGATATTCTCCGGGGAATTTATGTAACTGAATTTGGTTTGTAACTTACGTTCTTTATCAAGGTATAAAGCAAATATATTGAACCCAACACAAGGCTCACTGAAATCCATTGTTTTATACCATAATTTGTCATTTGGATCTTGAAAGGGAGCTCCATAGGCACACTTACTTAGATTGTTTGAAAAGCCTTTGAGCAAATTGTTAAGTATAATATAATCGATTCTTTCACCGGACGTTAGTAAACGGTAAAAATTTTCGAAATCCCTTACAAAATCTGCAAAGTTGCTTTCTATATAATCCGCAGGTACTCTCCTGCAGTGTTCCACAATGTGAAACCCTCGCAAAATGTCTTTCAATTCTTGCGGTGTAACCAAGAAATTGTAAATATGCCATCCTTTTGGATAATATTTCATGCTCATATTATATTAGTTTCTAAGCGGATAATGTTTGTAGGCTAACCGTCCTTTTCAGTGGAGGTTGAGCCACTTGTTACCAGCATTATTCTTCCAAGGGTTCAAATGGTTCTTCTTGAAACACTCCATTTTCATCTCTGATATAAGCCGTACCGTATGGAGCATGAAGTAACGGAATTATATCAGGATCGTACTGGCAGATGGTATTTAGTTTATAGATTCCACTATTTTCGGCCTTTTGCATATACTCGTCACTCTCATCACCTGCTGTAAACCGCCACCCACTGTCATATCCTTCAAATGGACTGTCTTCTTCTGGTTTCTCACGATACATATATCCGACAGGTAAGCCATCTACTGTGATTCTATCAGTAGCTATGCAACCATCAGACGTATCCCAATCTTTAAGAAGGACTTCATTTTCTCGTCCAGTTATAAAAAATCTCTTTTCCTTTTTCATTTTATTTTACTTTTTTCTGGTAATGTTTGGCAGCTAATCGCCATTTGTGGTGATTGAGGTGCGTGTTAGATACATAATTCATAATCAAAAGGAAGATTATCAATTAAGTTTTCATTTATTTTTGATAGTTCATTTTTCAATTTGGCTTTATCTTCATTTGTGTAACTATCTGATTTTTCATATTGCCTAAAAAGGAAAGCTAATTGTAGCCATTGTGAAAAATCAATATCCATACATTTGAAGTTTTCTTCACACATACACTCTTTATCATGATCGTAGAAGAAAACTTTTCCCTGAGTATCAAACAACCATAAATCCCCTTGTCCGTCAGCACCAAATATCCACCACTCGCTAATTTCGCTATCACTTGTTCCTTGTACCCAATAACTAATATCTGAAAACTCTTTATTCTCTTGATATGCTTCTTGCATACCATAAAGAATATAATCTGCACTGATTTCTGTTGTTATAATACTGGTTACAATATCTTTGTATAATTCTTGAAAAACAAATGATACAGATTTAGGAATACCATACTTATTCTTTGAACGAGGTAAAGATGTTCTTATCTGTTCGATTGTTTTTATTTCAAATAAACTGTCATTTTCCATATTCACATTGTAGCTAATGTTTGGTGGCTAACAGACCTTTTCAGAGAAGGTTGAGCCGCTTGTTACTTTTTTACTACATTCCTTTTAAGTTCTCTTTTATTTCCTCTACTCTTGCCTCAATCTTCTCAAGTGGATATTTTTCACTTCCACCGAGAGCATATATCAATACTAACTCTCTCATTTCAGCGTAAAGAGCATCTCTTATGTCTGTTTTATTCCCAAGTTGGATACTTTCTTGTACATTTTGCTCTCGTCCCTCTAATAGTGAACCGTTGCATCGGTTCTTTATATTTTCAACATCCGTCTCTGCCTGCATGATTCCCGCCAACGCCTTAGATTCATGCAGAGCATCTTTATTTTTTCTTGAAGCATAATAGACTAAAGCCAACATCAGTTCGACTTGTGTCCATGTATTCCAGTTACCAGTAAACGATACAGAAAGAAGTATTGAATACAGTTGAGTAAGCTGATTGGTATAATCATATATATACAGCCAAAAACACAGGTCTTTCAGATTTTCCAAATCTTTTGAAGACTTGAAGTTCATCTTTTTCAGAACCTTCTTGCTCAAACTCTCGATACGTTTATTACCGAGAGTGGATAGTCTCAATACAATATTTGTTAGTTCTTCATTCATCGCTTATTGTTTATATATTCAAAAAGATAATGTTTGTCGGCCAATCGTCTTTTTGTGCGATTAAGCCACATGTTAGCATCTTCTCTTAAAAAGATTATTGATTTAATCTTCAAACCAGTAGTCAATGCCAGGATTATACTTTTGACCAATAAGTTGTTCTCCATCAAAATCCATATCAAGATAACCGTCATCATCTAAAAAATAGATCTTCTCTTGATAGCAAGCAATTATAGTACGAAGAAAATCTTCGAAAGAATCATGAATTTTAGTTGGTTCATCACCATCGTGTTCTATCAAGAAAACTCCACATTCATTACCCTTTGAGACTTTCAGTGCATAAAAATCAGAGGAATAATTCACAAGAAATGGATAATACTCATCTTCTCCTTCAGGAACCATTTCTTTTATCGATTTCATGAAGTTTTCATATTCATCATCCCTTATTAGAAGATATCCCGGCAAGAAATCCATCAACTGTTGATCTTCAATCTCATAATATGTTCCACTCACTTTGGAGTACAATAGTTTTAATGAATCTGGAACAACCAATAACGATTCACTGTTCTTTGCAATACTCGAAGCATAGCCTGGTCTTAATTCATCAGATAGATTAATAAATTCATCTATCAAATTAGATATTTCTTTTTCCATATTCAAAAAATTATTTAGTTATAATGATGCTAATGTTGGTTACTAACTATCAAGGAAGGTTGAACTGCTTGTTATTATAATATTTCAGTCCATAAAATCATCATTTTCCAAATAATAGTTTATTGCTTTAATAATAAGATCTGTATCATCAATAGAAAATTGAGGATTATTATCTAAAAGATTATCTATAATGTCTTGAAATGTATCCACAAATAAAAAATCAGAGACATCATATGCTACAAGAGATTCAGGTATTAATCCAAATTCGGTTTCAATTAAGTTCTCATCTTTTTCTTCTTTACTTGACAAGACCCAAAATTGGGAATCTTGAAAATTTGATTCATGTCTTTGCTCCATAAATATACGACCTGGATAAGGCAAAGTCTTGTAAGATGATACTAATTCAGAAAAAGTCTTAATGTTTTGCATATATGTTAGTTTTAATAATTAATGATAATGTTTGGCAACTAATCAACTTTTATAGGTGATTAAGGTGTATGTTTGCAATATATTTATTTTTTTCTTGTTCAACGTATATTTCAAGTAAAGACCAAATATCAAAATCTGTATATAAGTATAATGACTTTCTCAAAGTCTCTATTTCATTACTAAAAGGAGATGTTTGATTAATTACATTTATTTTGGATAATATGTCAGCTTCTTGATTCGCTCCTATATTTTGGAATGCTTTAATTATTTTAAGGATAATGCTGTCAATCATATTATCAAGAACTCCACCTATCCCATTTACTGCAAGTTCTGTATCAAATGCTATAATATAGATTGCATCTTGAATAAAGTTAGGATAATTTCCTAACTTGTCGAGTTCTGGAAAATCCTTATCTTCTCCTTTATACATTTCTGCCCCTAATGTTTGAATTATGTCATCTGCTGACAAGTAGGGTATATTTTCTAATATCTTTTCTAAAGCATTCATGTTTTTTCTATTATATCGCTAATGTTTGGTGGCTAACCGACCTTTTCAGAAGAGGTTAAGCCGCTTGTTATTCGCTAATTTTCTCTTGATAAGGCAAAAAACTAACATTAAAAGTTTCACATACAAAATACAAATTAGATTTGCGGATTTGATTAATGTCGAAATTTGCCTCCACACAGTCTAAATTGAACCAATATAGACCATTTATTATTTGTATATCCATATTAAAGATGACTTGTAAATCTTCTTTTCGTTTTTGCCTTATAGTAAATTCAGATATATTTTCTGCAATGATTTCAAGATTAAACCACCCTTCTGAATTTTTTACGGATAATTCCAAAATGATTTTGTATTCCGCCAAATTTATTCTAATTTGACGAATCAAACCATCTCCTGCGTTATGCAGATTGTTTTTCAAATAGTCTATAAAATCATTGTTATTCATTTTTTTATTTTTAGAACGAATAATTTCCTGCAGCATTCCGCTTTAAGCGTTAGTGCTGTTTGTTAGCAATCGTTTAAGTAAGCTGCATAAAATGCCATTCTTTTGGATAATCTTTCTTTATCATATTGAACAGCAACTTAACGTTATTAGAGTGTTTCTTCTTCAATATTGAATAGATATAGTTATGGCAGGTACAACAGGCTCTTTCTTTGTTAGAGGCTATACAGTAAAAAGAATCAGAATTTACCTCTATACAAAACCACTTCCAGCCATAGTGTCTTTGGATAGTGTTTCCTAACAAAGAACCCAATTCTAAAGCTCTTTCCGTAATTTCCTCTTCATCTGAAGTTTCAAAATTGTTGAGATAGCCCTTTATTCCATCAAGAATGGCAGAAGATTCGGCACTTTCCTGTACACCTATAAGAGCCAGCCCTTTGGTCGCAAACTCGTCTATTTCCTTGCGTTCATCCTCATTTATAGGACGATATTCTTTAACTTCGCTCATAGCTTTATTTATTTGTTATTATTAATTGCCAATGGTTTGGTGAAGAACAGCGTTTAGCTGTTGGCTCGACCTTGTTAGAAAAATATTATACCCATTCTAATATTGGGTTAGGTCTATGAACAAGATACTGTTTATTACCCGGAATTGAAAATGTTATTCCTGTAATGCAATTTCGTTCAAGCTCCTCTTTTAGTTTGTCAGATATATAAATCATCCATGAAAAGTAGGGTATTTGAAACAAATCCATTGAGAAATCAAAAGAACGATTAAAATATATCTTATCAACTCGTTCAAACTCCCAATACTCCTCAGATAAAGCAGATATTTGTTTTTGATTTTTTTCTCTTAGCTTTGCCGTTTGAGATAACTTACTTATCATTTCCGATATAGTTCTGTTATGTATAGGCAAGTTCTCTACATCTTTTCTATCTCTGACCAAGAGATATTCTCCTGCGTTTGTTTTTATCCGAATATTGGATTTTTCATAATCAATCATTCCTAATATATCATTTTGAATATAGGTAAAGTCATAATGTAGAGCATAATAGTTGATATCAACCTTATTCCGTTTTTTAGGCATATAAACATCTACATTAAAAAACCGATGTTCGGGCAAACAGTAATGTTCCATGATATTTTTGACTTTTTCTGATATACACAACTTATCTATTGGGCTGAGGATAAAATCATTAAGTCTATTAAATTCTACATCATCATAAATCCTAATTTCAAGATTTAAGTCGGGAATTTGTTCTGGATATGCACCGTTCTCTCTGATATATTTCAACAAAGAGAATTCCGGCGACTTTTTCCAATAGTTCTGTGTATACTCAGCAGAACTTGTGTCCTCTACTGTTAATACATAGTATTCTTTGTTCATAGACGTTCTGTTTTTGCTAATGGGATGCAGATAGCAACCCATTACGGTTGCTTATCCGCATGAATATATTTCTTAGTTCAACATTTTATGGTCAATGTTTTCAAGTCTGCTGATGAAACATTGTAATGATTTTACAGTCCGGACAGATTTCTATGAACAGTGTTCCTTCCGCACAATCAATTATTGTATCCCAATGAATTTGGGCGAGGTATTTCATTTTCTTTCCACATTCAGGACATTCCCTGTATTCCCAATCTTGCACCCAGTTCGCAAAACCGCCAATTGTATTTACATCCTCTTCGAAAGCTCCATAGAACAAGGGTCTTTCTTTTTCTGAAACCACATATTTGTTCTCTGCCATCCTGTTTATGATATCGCCATGTTCAAAATAATTTTCATCGATGCCTTCATACTCCATAATCTCATTTTTCCCATCAAGGGTAAACCTGTTTGACACACCTTCTGATAACGTGATGCAATTAGGACAACAACTTGCGGTAATGATTCCATTAAGTCCCAGAAATGCAAATCTCTCATCTCTTCCATCGATTACTAAAATGTCCACAAGCTCACAATCGCAGTGTGGGCATTTCCCGCCTCTTTTTCTGGCAATGAATGTTCCATTTTCATTCTTCGCTTCTCCGGGTTCAAACGAAAAGCATTTGTTAAAATTTAATTTAATGTGTTCGTTTTTACTGTCAAAAGTCCATCCGGCTTCTTCGGCATATATGTCGGAATCGACGTACAATTCCTTTCTCCAAGGTCTCGGATGTAGTTTCAATTCATACAGGGTGTCTTGCGACTTTTTATCTCCAATCATTGCCAGACAGCCTAAAAGCCGACTGCCCGTATCAGCGGATTCTGTCGTCATGAGCTTTTCTATCAACTTATCTCTGACTTCTTCGTCCGCCTTGTAATACAATGCGTTTGGATAATATATTTCTTTTTCACAAGCCGCCCTTGATATTTTGTTGCAGTCAAACCCTCTTGTCATAAGGTCATAGAAAACACGGCATTCATCAGTCGAATAAAACTCATCTTCCACTGAGACTTTTAGTTTCTCTATAACGTCTTTCTTTTTCTGTTCTATTTCCTGTTCAGTCCAACCATTTACTTCTTCTCTGTGATGCTTTGCCCTGCATTTCCAGCACAAGCCATCAAAGCCCAAGGGCGTTCCGCATTCCTTGCACTTGTATTGCAATCCAGAAAATTTTCTTTCTTCTATTGTTGCCATAATCTTTTAACTTTTAATTATTTTACTATTGCGAATAATGTTTGGCAGCGTTCCGCTTTAAGTGGTAGTGCTGTTTATTATCAATCATTTTGACCTATTACAATATTCTCTAAAACATTCTACAAAATCCATATTTCTCTTCTGATGATATTTCTCAAATTTTTTTCGATGTGGTAAGAAACCATCCCTTTCTACATCTTCAATAAGTTGCTCTAAATTGGAGAAACGCTCAAAGAATGGTAAAGCATATTGATTTATTTGGTCACTAATCTCTTTGATTACACGTTCCCGTTCCATAAATGTATCTACCCAATAATCTTTCCAATCATTATTCTGTCGGGTCAATCGAGTAATTGTGTCTATTATCACACTGTCAATGCAATCATCCTCATTATGTTTCTGTTTACGCCATTGAAGCAATACATCGGATTCTACAAAAAAACGGGCATGAAAACAGATGGAACTGAATTGTATGGAAGGCTGGAAATAAAAACCAAAGGTAAAAGGAGAACCTTTTTTTATGATATCATTCCTGCTTTTACGGTACTTGTAACCCAATGGAATTAAAGGTTCTGCGATTCGTTCACATGTGTAAATAAATATTTCTCTTGGTTTTGTTCCTTTAGGAAAATCTTTTATCTCCATCATAATTTTATTCCGTTGATTGATAATGTTTGGTAGATAAACCACCTTACCTTAAAAGTTTCATCTGTATGTTAGCAACCTATTTTTATTCGTTTCTCACCTCATTCAACCATTTATTCATCAATTTTTCAGAAGGTGTCTTTTGCGTCCGGTCTGTATATGAAATGAATTTCCAAAAAAAAGACTCAAAAGACTTTTCTCCATCTGGAGTTAAATCATTCCGACGAAATTCAAGTTTTATAATTCTGCCTTTTGTATCTACCGGTCGATTTTTCAAGAAACCGTTATCCCAACAGAAAGACAATAAAACAACAAATTCATCATACAGTCGTTCAATATGTTCCATATACCTTCTGTTTACTGTAAAATGATAGGAAAGTTCACACATTAAATCCTGCCATGCATGTAATTCATTATAAGTTTCTTTGAATAACAGAGAAAGTAGTTCTTCGTCATCTGTATTTTCAACCAGTATGAAATCCTTTTCTCCCGGCGGATTTTTATATGGACGACAGATTTTTGCATCAGGCAACAATTCTTTTCCTTTATCTGTAAGAAAAATATAGCATTGATTCTGATACAAGACACCTATTTTCTTTCCATTTATTTGGAGTATATACTCTCCAAAAATTGGTTCTGTAGAAACATTTTCTACACTCCGTGCTTGTTTCTCGATGAAATCTGCAAATTTTTTTGTTGTCATATCGCTTCACTTTATGGTTGCTAATGTTTGGCAGATAACCGACCTTTATGGGCGATTAAGATGTATGTTAGCTGCCTATACATCTTCTTTCTGTACTTTTGAATAATAACCTTTGGGGATTTTATCAAATGGAACAGACTTAAAAGCATTACCAGACTTTTTATATACCTCTTCTCTATAAGGATATTTCGATATTATCTTCTCTATGTCCCTATAAATGGCATTTATACTTTTCCATTCTGTTCCACATTCACTACACCCATAAAGGCCTTTTATGTCTTCGTCTTCTTCTACAAAACCAATACAACCTTCAACTGGGCAACAAAAAAGTCTATTATCAACTATTTCAGATTTTTTTTTAGTACTTAGACCTAGCATCTCTAAAGGATTAACAAAATCAAGAGAATGACACAATGGGCAAGTAAGAATAAAATTTTCTGTTTTATATTTTGCTTCCTCCATTATTTCTTTTTTTTGCTTTTCTGTCAGTTGGTATTCTTTACCGCAAACTGAACAAATTCTCTTATCTAACTCTTTCATATTTATATTTTATTTATAGGTAGCTAATGTTTGGCAGCGTTCCACTTATTCAGTCGGTTTGCTGTTTGTTATCAGAATCTTTAATGTATTTATACCAATCACTTTTTGTTATTTCTTCAAAAGTAGGTGATATAAATCGCCCAAATGTTCCAAAAGGCAAACAAGAATCCTCCTTAATGCCCTTTGCCGGGTCATTCCATTCTGCTTCACATTCGGTACAATAAGCATATAGTTGAGATGTTTTGCTATCTTTCACTATCTCAACCCATCCTTGATTGCAAATAGGACACCAAGCTATTTTATACATTCCCTTTTATTTTACATTCAGATAATGTTTGGTGGCTAACCGACCTTTTTAGGGGAGGTTAAGCCGCTTGTTATAAG
>ENA-OPNJ01000040-OPNJ01000040.1-human-gut-metagenome-genome-assembly--contig:-NODE-40-length-56562-cov-11.215902_pt1 | contig 56562 bp, 44 predicted proteins | sample MGYA00241535_ERZ501767 | MGnify/ENA primary metagenome ERZ501767 (study PRJEB25962, sample SAMEA2042564) | human gut metagenome | biome: human gut; feature: human-associated habitat; material: faeces...
CTGAGGTCTTTTTCAAAAATATTTCGTAATGTTGCACTCGCTGGTTGACTCTGCCCTCGTTGGTAAAAACGGCAACCTGACGAAAGATTTGAATAAGAATATCACAGATATTCAATATAATTGTTTAAATTTGCCAAGCAAGGTCACGTTCGGGAACGGGAATACGATAACCTATCTGTATGCGGCGGATGGCACGAAGCTGCGTACGGTTCATAAGATAGGAAGTACAACTACTACAACGGACTATTGCGGCAGTGTGGTCTATGAAAACGGCAGTCAGAAATACTTGTTGACGGAAGAGGGCTATGTCACCTTGGCTGACAGTAAATACCATTACTACCTGAAAGACCACCAAGGTAATAACCGTGTGGTCATCAGTTCCACGGGAACAGTTGAGGAAACGAACCATTACTATCCTTTCGGCGGAGTATTTGCGAGTACGAATAATATCCAGCCTTATAAGTATAATGGTAAGGAGTTCGATAACAAGAACGGCTTGAACTGGTACGATTACGGTGCACGGTACTATGATGCAGCGTTGGGAAGGTTTGTAAGTATTGACCCGATGGCAGAGAAGTATTGTACTTTTACTCCTTATTCTTATTGTGTCAATAATCCTATTATGTATATAGACCCTGATGGCAGATTGGCAAATCCCATTTACGATCAAGAAGGAAACTTTTTAGGGACAGATAACAGAGGTTTGCAAGGAGACGCTATCATAATGGATTCGAAGTTCTTCCAACAAGGTATGGAACATGAACTTGCTGAAGGACTTGATTTAGGTCTTTCCAGCCTTGACGAAGGGACTCGTGGAATAGTTGAGGCAAGTGTTAGAAGTTTAGTGAACAGACCGGATTATGATGGCTTTGTGACGGTAAGCGAAGGCATTCAATGGGCTAAGGATCATCCGAATGCGTTGAATTATCCTACCCCTAATAATGCATTATATATCAATGCGGCTTTATTGGATTTTGGGGAACTCTCTGTTGACCAAATTAAATCTAATATAGAGCCAATCAATTTATTTACAATGCATAATACACTAGAATCTATCTATAATGAAAGATTGAGGGCTACAGTGTATGCTTTAGGGAGGGTAAATGTTACTTTGCAAAATCCTGTTTTACGTACTATATCAGTAGTAAATGATAAAGCAACGTATTACGATTGGAATCAAGGAGGTTCGTTTGTTCGTAAGTTTGCAATTTCTTTGAAACAGATGCGGACAGGATTAAATGACACTCATGGATTTAGAGCTTATTATTATGGTTATGGAGTATTACGGAAATAATATAGAAATGAAAAGGTTTGTAAAGTTTAGTTTGACAGTTATGTTAATGGTATTGGGTTTGGTTATATTGTTGTTTACTTGTCCCAAATACCCTTTTATGAAAATAGTAGAGTTAGGAGATAATTTTGCTTTACTTCAACAAGATGATACGGATATTGTATATGACCGCAATGGAGACAAAGAATGTTTTTCAAGTTCGGAAAGTGTACAAGTTGTGCCATTTGAAGTTGTTGCCTATAATTTTAATGACCGTTGGATTATTGCTAAATCAGATTTAAAGGCGGGAGATAATCCCCAATACTGGATAATTGACAAGCAGTATAATTTTTCTCGTTTAGGTTATAGGGAAGAATTGCAACGTCAGACTACAGGTCCGCTTGATTCTATTAGTTTTTATAAGACAATAAAAACGTATGGCATTGATTTACAATTGAAATATTTAAGCAATAAGTAACAATTTGCTTGTTTCTAATAAAGACAGCCTTGATATTGTAATCAAATAATGATTCGATATTTAGGCTGTTTTTATTTTTTGTGTATCGTATCAATACTCCTACGATAAAAACGGCAACCTGACGAAAGATTTGAACAGGAATATTACAAGTATTCAATATAATTGTTTAAATTTGCCAAGCAAGGTCACGTTTGATTCGGACAGATGAGGTATTACATAAACGGCCGACAAACGGACACGGATCTTTTTTTGATTTGACTCAGGAGTTAAAAGCAGTTATGTTTTACAGGAGTTATCACTTGGTCCAGAAGTTAAAGCCCCATAGACCTGTTTCTGACTCCTGCCGAAGGCATAACTCCTTCTGACTCTTTTTATCTACTGGTATTTTGAGGATATTCATTTAGATTATAATCACAAATATAAAAACTATGTTTACTATGAGGCATTGTTTATGGGCAATAAATTTTTGGGTACTTTTTTGTTTTTGCAGTGTGGGATATGCCTATTCTCCTCGTGAGGTCATTAATCTGAACCGGGAATGGAAGTATATGCAAGGAGACTTGCAAGGAGCCGAAAAGACGGATTATGACGACAATAACTGGGAGACCATTGGGATTCCTCATTCGTTTAGTATTCCCTATTTTATGTCGAAAGATTTCTATACCGGATATGGGTGGTACCGCAAGCGTGTGTTTTTTACAGAAAGGAATCTCTCGGGAAAAATCTTTCTAGAGTTTGACGGTGTTTTTCAGGAAGCGGAAATCTTTTTAAACGGAAAGTTTATAGACCGGCATTGCGGGGGGTATACAGGGTTTTCGGTTGACATAACTGATGCGGCACAAAAAGGAGATAATGTGCTTGCAATACGGGTTAACAATTTATGGCAACCCACTGTGGCACCGCGCGGTGGGGAACATGTTTTTAGCGGAGGTATATACCGTAATGTTCGTTTAGTGTTGAAATCTTCTACGTATATCGGTTGGTATGGAACATTTGTCACGACATCGGGACTTGATGTAAGTAATGGCAAATATGGAATTGTGGACATTTCAACGGAGATTTGTCATTCGGAGCCTGAAACTGGCAATTTCCGTTTGGTTTCCAATATTCTGTCATCTGAAGGCAGGATTATCGCATCCGCACAAAAGATAATACAATTGAAAGGCAATACGAGCCAGGTTGTAAAACAGCAAACAGAAAGAATAGAGCATCCTTTCCTGTGGCACCCGTCACATCCGGTCTTGTACAAGTTGGAAAGTCTGCTTTTCAAAGGTGATGAGCTGATAGACCGAGAGGAAACGTCCTTCGGTTTCCGTTGGTTTGAATGGACAAAAGACCACGGTTTTTTTCTGAATGGGAAACATTTGTATTTTAAAGGAATAAATGTTCATCAAGACCAGGCTGGATGGGGTGATGCTGTGACCGATGCTGCAGCACGCCGTGATGTGGCTTTGGTTAAGCAAGCAGGTTTTGATATGATCCGCGGCTCTCACTATCCGCATTCTCCCGCATTTTCGAAAGCTTGTGATGAAGAAGGTGTGCTTTTCTGGTCGGAAGCTCCCTTTTGGGCTACGGCAGGAGAAAAGAAAGACGGATATTGGACAGCAAGTGCTTATCCAGTCCGCCAGGAGGACTGCAAAGAATTTGAAGAAAATGTCTTGCAGCAGTTGGAGGAAATGATACGTATCCACCGTAATCATCCTTCCATTATCGCATGGAGCATGTGCAACGAGCCTTTTTTTACTGCACCGGAAACAATGCATGGGATAAGAAAACTATTGGAGAGAATGGTGGCTCGTACACACCAGCTTGACCCGACACGTCCTGCTGCCATAGGCGGTGCACAGCGTCCGTTGGGAACAGAGCGCATTGACTTGATAGGAGATATTGTGGGGTATAACGGTGATGGAAGTACCATTCTTGATTTTCAGCAGCCGCCTATACCGAATATGGTAACGGAATACGGAAGCACAACATCCGACCGGCCGGGCGAATATATCCCGGGATGGGGAGACTTACAGAAAAATGACGCCTGGAAAGGTGTAGAATGGCGGAGTGGTCAAGCCATCTGGTGTGGGTTCGACCACGGAAGTATCTTTGGTGAAGAAATGGGCAAAATGGGAATTGTTGATTATTTCCGCATTCCGAAACGTTCTTGGTATTGGTACCGGAATGCTTATGCCAATATAGCCCCTCCGATATGGAGTGTGTCAGGCATTCCGGCAAGGTTGCGGTTGGAAGCCTCGCAATATACCGGCATCAGGGCCGACGGTACGGACGATGTTCAGTTGACGGTAACTGTTCTCGATGAAACAGGCAGAGAACTGAGCAATTCGCCGGCTGTCAGGCTGACTTTGCTATCGGGACCGGGCGAGTTTCCTACCGGTAGCAGCATCCTGTTTGAGGCGGATAGTGACATTCGTATCATGGATGGAAAAGCAGCGATTGCCTTTCGCTCCTATTATGCAGGCGAATCGGTCATTGAAGCTACTTCACCAGGCTTGGAGCCGGCTCGCGTTAAACTGACATTTTCCGGAGCTCCCGTATATCAAGAAGGAGAGACTCCACAAGTGAAAAATCGTCCTTATATTCCCTTTGCTTTGCAGAAACAGCATAAAATGCAAAGTTTCGGATTGAATAACCCAGCTTTTGGTAGCAGTGCTGCACAGGGACATGCCACAGGATATGCTGCTGATGGTAAGCTTGATACTTGGTGGGAACCTGAAAATTCAGACCGAAAGGTATATTGGACACTTGATACGGAACGTTTCTTGATGTTGGATGAGGTTTGTGTCCGGTTTGCAGGTGCAGCTCCGTATCAGTACAAGATTGAAGTGTCTGAGAACAATAAAGACTGGATCGTGGTTTCGGATAAGACCGGCAACCATGTTCCGCTAGATTCGGACCTGATAAAAAGTGACAGGCAGGTAAAAATGCATTATCTTCGTATCAGTTTTCCTCATTCTGAAAGATACGTGACACCGAAGCTTGCTGAAGTGGAGGTACGCGGACAATTATACTGACACATAACACACACTGCACACGGTTGCATACGCTCATGAGGCTGTGTGCAGTGTTTATTTCTTTATTCTAATGCAATGGTACGCACCTGCACTTCCTGATGCAGAAAGACGTGGGCTGACTCACGGAATTTTTCTACCGATTCGGTAGTAAGGAAAAGACAATTCCCTCCCGTTTCGCAATGGGTCCGTATTTCCGGATGTCGGATAAGGTAGTCTTTCAGGCTGGCTGCTACGTATTTGCCTTGTTCTACCAGGCGGATGTGTGACGGAGTGTAACAACGGATTTTATCCAACAAAAGAGGATAGTGAGTACAGCCTAAAATGATGGTATCTATTTCCGGGTCTTGGGAAAGCAGGCGGTCGAGGTATTTTTGTACGAAATAATCGGCACCAGGGCTTTGGGCTTCATTATTCTCTATTAATGGTACCCACATGGGACAGGATACACTTGTCAATCGGATTTCGGGATAAAGCTTGTGGATTTCTAACGGATAGGATTGTGACTTTACAGTACCTTCGGTGGCAAGCAACCCTACGTGGCGGGTTTGGGTCAAGTTGCCGATGCATTCTACGGTAGGACGTATTACGCCCAGTACTCTGCGGGCTGGGTCGAGATGTGGAAGGTCTTGTTGCTGGATACTGCGGAGTGCTTTTGCCGAAGCTGTATTGCAGGCAAGGATAACCAATGGACATCCCAGCTCGAAGAGTTTTCGTACCGCCTGTAAAGTGAATTCGTATACCACTTCGAACGAACGTGTGCCATAGGGGGTACGGGCATTGTCGCCTAAATAGAGATAATTGTACTGAGGAAGCAGGCTGCGTATTTTGTCAAGGATAGTCAACCCTCCGTAGCCGGAATCGAAGATGCCGATGGGTCCTGTGGTTGTCATGATATTTAAATCAGAAACGCAGATTAACGCAGATCGGCGCAGAATGTAATGTTTTAATCTGCGAGAATCTGTGTTAATCTGCGGTGAATAAACAGAAGGGGGTTAGTTTGCCGGAGTAGTAGTTGCGGATGCAGCCGGTGTTGCCGGTACTGCAGTCAGACTGATACCCAACTTGGTTTTGATATCGTTGGTAACATCCTTCGATACGTTTTCATCGATGTAAGGGATGTCCGTACGGTTCAGGTCGAAAACGTAGGTGTATCCGCCAGCTGCACCGATAGCTTTTACCGCATCTTCCAGTTTCTTGTAAATCGGATCCATCATATCAGTATAAGCTTTTTGCAGCTGCTGCTGTGCTTCCTGCTGAAACTGTATACCTTTTTCCTGCATTTCCTGTAATTCTTTCTGGCGGCGTTCCTGGATGTTTTGCGGAAGTGTCTTTTGTTCTTGTTGGTATTCTGCAAATTTTTTGCTGAACTCGTCTGAAGCACGTTTGATTTCGTCTTCGTACTGTTTCTGCAAAGCTTGAATATCAGTTTGGGCTTTGGCATATTCCGGCATTACCGGGATGATGTCCATAGACTTAAAATGCGCGAACTTTTGCGCGAACAAGCTCATCGGAGCGACGAGCAGCAATAATAAAGCAATTCTTTTCAACATAATCTTGATTTTCTATTAGTTTTTAATTTATTGTTTTTTTCCTATTGCGGTTCTCGTAAGAGAACGGCTGCAAATGTATAAAATTAATTTGAATATCCTAAGCGTGAGAGCACTTCATTGCTGATATCAATGCGCGGAGAGGCAAAAATCATACTTTGTGCCGAGGCGCGGTCAATAACTGCATCGTAATTCTGCTCCATAGCAATGTCTTTAACAGCATTATAAATGTTGTCTTGGATAGGAGCGACAAGTTCCCGTTGTTTCTTCATCATTTCGCCTTGAGGACCGAAATATTTTTGCCGGAGTTCGGCTGCTTCTTTTTCTTTTGCCACAACTGCTTCTTCTTTTGCAGTACGTTGTGCATCGGTCAGCGTAGCGGCATCTTTCTGGTAAGCCTCATACAAGGCTTTGGCTTCGTTGCTCTTGGCTTCTATTTCGCTTTGCCATTGTTGGGACAGCGATTCCATTTGCTGGTTTGCCTGTTCATAGGCAGGGATATGTTTCAAGATAAATTCCATGTCTATCAACGCGAATTTCTGTGCCTGTGCCATACAGAGGCTTATCACAAGCAGTGCTGCAGAGAAAATCAATCTTTTCATATCTTTGGGTCTTTAGGTTAAAATTCTTGTCCGATAATAAAGTGGAACTGGCTTCCACTGTATTGCGTAGAGCCGTTGATCTTGTCGAAACCGTATGCCCAGTCGATACCCATCATACCAATCATCGGCAGGAAGATACGTACACCGACTCCGGCAGAACGTTTCAGCTTGAACGGATTGAAGTCTGCTACATCCGTCCATGCATTTCCGGCTTCTACAAATCCCAAGGCATAGATGCTGGTAGAGTTTTCCAACATCAGCGGGTAGCGGAGTTCAGCTCCCAGACGGATATAAGCATATCCTTCGCTTCCGTAGGGGGTCAACGAACCGTTCTCATATCCACGTAGGGCGATGGTTTCGGATGCGTAGTTGTAACTGTATCCTGTCATACCGTCACCTCCGACATAGAAGGTTTCGAACGGAGAGCGCTTATAACGGTTGAAGTGTCCTAAGATACCAAATTCAGCACGGGTCATGATGACCGGACACTTCTGGATATCCATCAAAGCGGTATAAGTCTTCGATTTGAATTTCCACTTGTGGTATTCAATCCATTTAAACATACTTGCTGCCTCGTCGTAGTTGTCTCTTCCGTAAGTAGAATAGTCTTTGTTGCTGAAGAGCGAGTAAGGCGGAGTGATTTGCAACGAAGCGGTAAACTCGGAACCACGGCGTGGGAAAATGGGATTGTCGGTAGAGTTACGCGACAAAGTCAGGTTCAAGCTCAAGCTGTTGCAATTACCTGTGTTCATGTATTCCCCGTTGTTCAACCGGATATACAGGTAACTCCAATCTTTCAGCATAAAGCGCTGGTAGGACAATTCTGCCATGAACGTGAAATAGTCATCGGGCCAGCGCAAGCGTTTTCCCCATCCTACCGAGAACCCGAACATCTTGATGGAGCGGTCAGGATCATAGTAAGATTCGTAATTGTCATAATAGCCATAGTTGCCGTATCCCCATCCGTACAAATAATTGTAGTAGTTGTTCATGTAAGCCGAGTTGTAATACTGGCTGCTGATATCGGTCTGTACAGAATAGAATGCGGATACTGAAAGTGAGTTCGGGCGCTTACCGCCAAACCATGGGTCAAGGAACGAGATACTGTATGCCTGATAATATTGTCCGTTGGTCTGGCCACTGATGGTAAGGGTCTGTCCGTCACCTTGCGGCAGGAATCCCCGGAAGTTGTCATTCTTGCGGAACAGGTTGGCGAACGAGAAGTTGGTGAATTTCAGACTCAGCTTACCGATGATACCGGTCTGTCCCCATCCTGCTGAAAATTCTACCTGGTCGTTCGCTTTCGATTCCAGTCCCCAATTAATATCTACCGTACCATCTTCGTAATTGGGCTGTACCTGTGGGTTGATGGTTTCAGGATTGAAGTGCCCCATTTGAGCGATTTCACGGTACGAACGTTCCAAGGCTTCCTTGCTGAACAAGTCTCCAGGACGGGTACGAAGTTCACGACGGATGACGTTTTCGTACAAACGGTCGTTACCATTGATGCGTACATGGCTGATGCTTGCCTGCGGACCTTCCATCACGCGCATTTCAAGGTCGATGGAGTCACCATCGATATTTACTTCTACCGGGTCGATGTTCGAGAACACGTAACCACGGTTATAATAATTGTTCTTGATGGCATCTTCATCATTCGAAAGGCGGTCGTCCAGCAACTTCTGGTTGTATACGTCACCATGCTTCATCTGCAATTGTTCGTTCAGCAGGTCAGAAGGATAGACGGTATTTCCCACCCATGTAATGTTGCGTAGGTAATATTTGTTGCCTTCGTATATCTTCATATATACATCTACCGTCTTTTCATCGTAAGGTGATACGCTGTCCACTTCGATGACAGCATCGCGATAGCCCAGTTCATTGTATTTTTCGATGATTTTCTGCTTATCTTCTTCGTAACGTTCATCGATGAATTTCTTGGTGCGGAACAGGTTGATGAGCTTACCTTTTTCATTGGTCTTTTTCATCACACGCTTTAACTTCTTGTCTGTCAGCACCGTATTGCCGTCAATCGTGATTTTGTGGACTTTTACCTTTTCTTTCTTGTCAATGTTTACATCAACATACACCTGCTCCTTGTCATTGGGGGCTTCACGTTCGATAATGTTGATTTCGGCATTTTTAAACCCTTTCTCATCAAAGTATTTCTTGATGATGATTTTGGCACGGTCTACCATATTGGGCGTAATCTGCATACCTTTCACCATATTGCCGAGCTTGTTTTGCAAGTCTTCACGCTCGCCTTTCTTGATACCATTGAAATGGATGTCGGCGATACGCGGACGCTGGGTCAGTTCGATGCGGATCCAGATTTTATTTCCTTCTATCTTATCTGCCGAAATACGGACATTCGAAAACAATCCGTGGCGCCAATACCGCTTGACGGCATCGGTGATATCATCGCCCGGCACGGTAATGGTCTGCCCAACGGCAAGTCCGGAGATACCGATCAATACATAATCCTCGTAGTTTTTCACTCCCTCCACCTTGATGTCGGCTATTTCATATTTCTTGGGAGTCCCGTTATATAAAATGACTGGTTGGTTCTCTGGTGTCTCCGATTGCTCTGCCGGCTGTGGTGTATCGTGGTGTAAAGAGGCAGAGCCGTCCTCTTCATCTGTCTGACCTTCCTGCACGTTGTTTTCTTGTGCATGTCCGATAGCCGGAAAGCTGAAACATATCAGTACCAATAGAGTAAGAAAAAAACTGTATCGCATCTTTTTTAGGGTTTCAATAATTGTTCACTTGTTTTGCCAAAACGGCGTTCTCTTTGTTGATAATCGTATATTGCTTTGCAAAATTCTTCTGCCTTGAAGTCGGGCCAGTAGGTGTCGCAAAAATAAAGTTCAGAATAAGCACATTGCCATAACAGGTAATTGCTGAGCCTTATTTCGCCTCCTGTACGTATCAGCAGGTCAGGGTCGGGCATAAAACTGGTTGCCAGATACTGGTCAATGGTCTTGTCGGTTATTTCATCGACGGCAAGTTTCTGGCACGCCACTTGTGCCGCTATCTGTTTGACGGCTTCGGTCAGCTCCCATTTCGATGAATAACTGAGAGCCAGTACCAGGCACATGCCTGTATTGACCGATGTGCGTTTGATGCATTGTTGCAGGCGTTCGGCCACATTGACGGGTAACTTGTCCTTTTCGCCGATGATGCGGAAACGAATGTTGTTCTTCATCAGCGTCTCTTCCTCGATGGAATCCATAAGGAGAGCCATCAGGGCAGACACTTCTTCGGCAGGCCGTTTCCAGTTTTCGGTAGAGAAGGTGTAAAGTGTCAGGTATTTCACTCCCAGCCGTGCAGCTTCTTCTGCAATGACATGTACTGTTTCGGCACCTGCCTGATGCCCGAACGAGCGGGCATGACCGCGTTGTTTAGCCCATCGCCCGTTACCGTCCATAATGATGGCAATGTGTGCCGGAATCCGTGATTTGTCTATTAAGTCCTTGTATGATGTCATGATGCTTTACGTTTTTCTACCATTTGGGAAGGAATCCCAGCCGGTTGATTCGTCCTCTGCTCATATATCCGTTGTGCCAGATAATCCAAATAAAGTTGTTCTCATCTACTACACACGAGTAGCTTCCTTCACCCAGTGATTCTCCTTCTTCGTATTTTTGCCTGAATGAATCTGACTTTGGGAAGCGGACATAGCGTGTCACAGGTTTCCAAGAGAGACCATTGTCGGTCGACTCGAAGAACGTGTTGAACGGGTGCCGGTATTCTTTATGCGGAAGGCTGTTGATGAATCCTCCGAAAGCATATAGTTTCTTGTCGTAATAAATCATTGTTCCGTCGGCGATGTTCGGACAATAGAAAGTATCGGCCTGTGCATAGTCGTAAGCAATCCAATCGTTTTCAGAATTTAGCCGGCTGGCTGCAAATCCGAACTCATTCCCTAGTGCATCGGGATGGAATCCGAATACGACGGCGCGTGTCAGGGTGGAATTATAGGAAACAGGTAATGACGTAAACGAGAAACGTTGGTTTACGTCAGGGAAAATGCTCCCTTCTCCGTCTTCGCTCCACGATGTGCCGTTGTAGGTCACACACCGGTTGTCTTCGGTGTAGGCATACAGGTAAGAAAGTCCGCTTGCCGTAGTGGCATTTGCCAGGAGTTGCTTCAGGCGATATGCTGGTGCAGGAAGGGAGGAAGGCTGGATAACACTACCGGAAAGTTCGTACAAGGTACCGTCGGCAAGGAAATAAACCGTGCCGTTCCATACCATTGCCGAATAAGAGTCGGTTTCTTGCGGAACATTGTCGAGGGCAATCCAGCCGTCTGCCTGTCCGTTGGTACTGACCGTAGTATATTCGATGACAGGTGTATCCCCGTCTTGTCCGAATACGTAGATACGTCCGTCTGTGTATACCGCTTTCTGGCGGGTCAGGCTCTGTGATACGAAAGCTTGTTGTGAGGCTTCTTCGTCCCATGTCAACGAATCGGGTTCTTGCTGGTGTACATTGATTTTTATGTGGTAGGCTTTTCCCATCCGTCCGCTGTAGGACATAACCTTGAAAGTCAGTCCTTCGCTAGGAGCCACCGCAAAATTGATGGAGTCGGTATTGGTCCAAAGCGTATCTACAGGTTCGGTACCTAACGAGTCTATTTTGCCATATACTATATAAGGAGAATCGGCATTGATGTTGGTAACGACTCTTGAAATGTCGGTCCCTACCGGAAGCGAGTCTTTATTTTCGATAGTCCGGTTCAGCTGGTCGATGGTGAAAGGATAATTCGACATAGACAACGTATCCATATACAAGGAATCGCTTCCGTCTTGAGCCTGTCCGGTTTTTTGCATCCATAGTGTCCCTACCGAGAAATGGATGATGCTCGTTTCGTTGGTATAGGTTACTTCTATTGTATCATCATTCAGGCAAGATGTCATTGAGAATGTAGCTAAAGCCAGGCTTGCTAATAATATGGATAAAAATCTTATTTTCATTATTAGTATATTCTTTGCATTACAAGTTGCAAAAGTAGAAAGTTTTTTTTCCACTTGGAACTTTTATATCAAGTTTTATATAAAATTATGGATAAACTTTACTTTTTTATCTGCGAATCAGGCAATTTGTCGTACCGGTTGACATAGTGCGCTATCACAGACCGGTCTCTTGGCAGGAAAGAGCATGGGAAACCGCAGGGAATGGACGGTGCCTGTACTCCTTCCCCCAATATGGTGGGGACATGTTCGGCATACGTTTCGTCCCATAATCCTGCATCAAGGAAGGACTGGAGCAACCGGTTCCCGCCTTCCACCAGCAGAGATTGGATTTTATGCTCGTATAAGATACGGGCGATCTGGGGCAGAATGTCTTTGTCAAAGTCGAGAGGAATGAAAGTCAGGTTGGCCTTTCCTGTCTGGGGTGCTGAAGTGAACACCCACGTGGGGGTACTTCCGTCGAACAGGTGCAGGGAAGACGGGAGTGAGAGATGGCGGTCGATTACCAGCCGTAGGGGATGCTTGCCATACCATTCGCGGGTAGTGAGTGAAGGATTGTCGAGCAGGGCAGTGCGTCTTCCCACCAGTATAGCCTGATGTTCGGCACGTAGTTTGTGCACGTATGCCGATGTGAGCGGAGAAGAAAGCCGTACCGCTTTTCCTTCCTGACGTATGGTATCGATGAATCCGTCGGCCGATTGTGCCCATTTCAGGGTAATGTAAGGACGTTTTTGCTGGTTGAATGTCACAAAACGCTTAATCAGGTCCCGGCATTCTTGTTCCAGCACTCCGGTCTTGACTTCGATGCCGGCATCTCTGAGTTTTCGGATACCTCTTCCCGATACCAGCGAGAAGGGATCAATGCATCCTACTACTACACGGGGAATACCTTTGCGGATAATCAGGTCGGCGCACGGAGGAGTCTTCCCGTAATGGGAACAAGGTTCCAGGCTGACATAAAGGGTAGAATCGTGGAGCAGGCTTTCGTCCTTCACCGAGGCAATGGCATTTACTTCGGCATGACCCTCACCGCAACGGGCATGGTATCCTTCGCCGATAATCTTGCCTTGGTGTACGATGACGGCTCCTACCATCGGATTGGGAGGCGTATTGCATAATCCGTTCTTTGCCAACTGAATGCAGCGGCTTATGTATTTTTCGTCTGTAGTCATAAGCGTATGTTTTTTTCTTTTTGTACCTTTGTGGCATTATGCATCCTTTATATACCTATATTATACAGTCGCTTTCGGGCCTGTATCCAGACTTGGAAGTGAAAGCGTTGGCCAAAGGAATCCTGACCGATGTGTTCGGATTTTCTGCCGTTGATTTGTACGCGGGCAAAGATAGGAATTTTTCAACGAAAGAACGCGAGAAGCTTGAAGATATTCTTTCCCGTTTGAAGCGTTTCGAGCCTTTTCAGTACATTACCGGTGAAACTTTTTTCCTTGGACATCCTTTTTATGTGACGCATGACGTGCTGGTTCCCCGTCCCGAAACCGCCGAGCTGGTGGAATGGATAACCCGCGATTATGCTTCACAGGAGGGTTTGCGGGTGTTGGACATCGGTACGGGAAGTGGTTGCATCGCGGTGTCGTTGGCACGGTTGTTACCTCGTTCTTCGGTGCTGGCATGGGATGTATCTGAAGCAGCCCTTTCCGTAGCAAGGAGGAACGTTGCACGCAATGGGGTGAATGTGGAGTGCGTCCGGGTGGATGTGCTCTCGCATATAGTTGCGATGCCCGATGCAGATATATGGGTGAGCAATCCTCCTTACATTCGTGAGCAGGAGAAGGCAAGTATGGATAGGAATGTGATCGACTGGGAACCGGGGCTTGCTTTGTTTGTTCCCGATAACGACCCTTTGTTGTTTTACCGGAAAATAGCAGAACTGGGAAGTAAACATTTGTCTTCCAGTGGCGTTTTATATTATGAAATCAATCAGGCATACGGGCGTGAAACGGTGGAATTACTCCGAAGCATGGGATATCGGAACGTAGAGTTGCGGAAAGACCTTTCGGGCAACGACCGTATGGTAAAAGCGGAAAGACCATGAAGATTTATACTGAAAGCGAATTGAAGAATAAGGCTGAGGCTTATTGTGTGCGGACCGAGCGTTGTCCGGAAGAAGTGGCGCAGAAGCTGGAGCAATGGGGAGCTACTGAAGAAGAAAATGCCCGCATCCTTGCTATGCTTCAACAAGACCGTTTCATTGATACATGCCGCTATTGCAAAGCTTTCGTGCGCGATAAATATCGCTTCGCACGCTGGGGGAGAAACAAGATAATCCAGGCATTGCGGATGAAACACTTGCCTTCCGATGATATATCGGCGGGGCTTGAAGAGATAGACGATGAGGAATATAGCCGCATCTTGCGCGAAGTGCTTGCCCAAAAGCGGAAGTCGGTAACAGGAAAGACCGAGTACGAACGAGCCATGAAGTTGCTTCGCTATGCCGTGACAAAAGGGTATACGGTAGACGAAATCAAGCGTTACGTCCATCAGGTGTCAGAAGATGAGTTTATGGACTGACTTGCGCGATTTCTTTTTCCCTCGTCTTTGTGTGGCGTGCGGGAACCGTCTGTTGTCAGGCGAGGAAGGAGTGTGCCTTCGTTGTGCATCTTCGCTGCCTTATACTCATTTATATAATAAGGTAGGAAATGAGATGGAGCAATGTTTTTGGGGACGATTCCCGATAGAACGTGCATCTTCGCTTTTCTATTATGCCAAGGGAGGAACGGTGGCACGTATTTTGTATGCGATGAAATATGATGGCCAGCGAAAACTTTGTGTAAAGATGGGCGAGTGGATAGGGAGTGAGTTGTTGCCTACAGGTTTTTTCGACGGGATTGATTGCTTGCTTCCTGTGCCTTTGTTCCGCACCCGTGAAAGAAAGAGGGGATACAATCAGAGTGAGCTTCTGGCGCGCGGCATAGCCGAAAAGACAGGCTTGCCTGTATGCCGGAATGCCATTTACCGTCTTCGGAATAATGCCACTCAGACCCATAAGAGCGGTTATGCCCGCTGGCTGAATGTGGAGGAGTTGTTTTGTGCTACTGCAGATGCAGCATCTTTGGCAGGGAAACACATCCTGCTGGTAGATGATGTGCTGACCACCGGAGCCACCCTGACGGCTTGCGCCGATGCCTTGTCTTCGGTAGGGGGAATCCGTATCAGTGTGGCGACATTGGCATGGGCAAAATGAAGTTTTTATTAAAAAAGTCGTTATATATTTCATATTCACGTAGGTTTTCCATATTTTTGCAAGTGTTATTTATCAGATAATAAGTTATGAAAGCTTTGGAAAGATTATTTGCAGAAAAATTGTTGAAGGTAAAAGCTGTAAAGATTCAGCCTGCGAACCCTTTCACATGGGCATCGGGTTGGAAATCCCCTATTTATTGTGACAACCGCAAGACATTGTCTTATCCTGTCTTGCGCAATTTTGTCAAGTTGGAGTTGTGCCGTATCATTATGGAACGGTTTGGAGAAGTGGATGCAATAGCGGGTGTAGCTACAGGAGCCATTCCCCAAGGCGCATTGGTGGCAGAGGAACTGAACCTCCCGTTCGTCTATGTACGTTCGAGCCCCAAAGACCACGGTCTGGAAAACCTGATTGAGGGCGAGCTTCGTCCGGGTATGAAGGTCGTAGTGGTAGAAGACTTGATATCTACAGGCGGAAGCAGCCTGAAAGCCGTAAACGCTATCCGCCAGAACGGATGCAACGTCATCGGCATGGTGGCTTCGTTCACATACGGATTCGATGTCTCTGTAGAAGCATTCAAAGAGGCAAAAGTGGAACTGGTTACCTTGACCAATTACAATGCGGTGCTGGATGCAGCCTTGAAGACCAATTACATCGACGAGCAGGATATTCCTATCCTTCAGGCATGGAGAAAAGACCCGGCACATTGGACGGGAAAATAAATAAAGCATGAAAATTATTTACGATTTTACGATTTACTATTTACTATAATAGTCAGTCAGAAACAGAATGCGAAAATATAATCTGTTCTTAGTAGAGACGTCACATTGTGGCGTCTCTGCTGCATGCGGTATTTTTCGCAAACCGATTTTGTTCTGCTATAATTCATTGAAATCGTAAATAATATTCTGTGTTCAATTAGATACAATGTATGGTACAATTTGAAAGTAGTGTGAAACATGTTCCTTATTCGCAGGAACGGGTATATACCAAACTTGCCGACCTGAATAATCTGGCTTCGGTGCGTGAAAAGCTGGATGCGTTGAAAGAGCAGGCGGGAGGCAAGGTGGAAGATTTATCTTTCGATCAAGATTCGTTGACCTTGAAAGTGCAGGGCATCAGCCTTACCCTCCGCATCATCGAGCGCGAGCCGATGAAGTGCATCAAGTTTGAGGGCGACAAGACTCCTATCCCCTTGAACGTATGGATTCAGATTCTTCCGGTGAGCGAAGCGGAAGCCAAGATGAAGGTGACTATCCGTGCCGAGGTGAACGCCTTTATGAAAGCCATGGTATCGAAGCCTTTGCAAGAGGGGGTAGAAAAACTGGCAGATATGCTTGCGATGATTCCTTATTGAGTTTGTAAGTTCTTGAGTTTTTAAGTTTGGAGTGTTTTGTGTATGTTTCAACTCAGGAACTTAAAAGCTCAAGAACTCAAAAAACTTACAAACTCAAGAACTCAAAAACTTAATAACGTATGGGACAAAAACTTTGGGAAAAGAATGTACAGGTAAATGCGGAAATCGACCGCTTTACCGTAGGACGCGACCGTGAACTGGACCTTTACCTGGCAAAGCACGATGTGTTGGGCTCAATGGCGCATATCACGATGCTCGAAAGCATCGGCCTGCTGAAGCCCGACGAACTGAAGGTCCTGTTGGAAGAGTTAAAGCAAATCTATGCAACCGCAGAGAAAGGTGAGTTTGTGATTGAAGACGGCATCGAGGACGTACATTCGCAGGTGGAGCTTATGCTTACCCGTAAGCTGGGCGATGTAGGCAAGAAGATACATAGCGGGCGTTCGCGGAACGACCAGGTATTGGTCGACCTGAAACTCTTCACCCGTGAGCAACTGAAGCAGGTAGCTGAGGCGGTCGAGACGCTCTTCCGCGTTCTGATTGTGCAAAGCAACCGCTACAAAGACATTCTGATGCCGGGCTACACCCATTTGCAAATCGCCATGCCTTCTTCTTTCGGACTTTGGTTTGGCGCGTATGCCGAAAGCCTGGTCGATGATATGCTGTTCCTGCAAGCCGCTTATAAGATGTGCAACCGCAATCCGCTCGGCTCTGCCGCCGGATACGGCTCTTCGTTCCCCTTGGACCGTGAGATGGCCACCCGCCTGCTGGGTTTCGACTCAATGAATTATAACGTAGTCTATGCGCAGATGGGACGTGGTAAGATGGAGCGCAACGTTGCCTTTGCCTTGGCAAGTATTGCCGGAACCGTATCGAAGATGGCATTCGATGCCTGTATGTTCAGTTGCCAGAACTTCGGTTTCGTCAAGCTTCCCGACGAATGTACCACGGGTTCCAGCATCATGCCGCACAAGAAGAACCCCGATGTGTTCGAATTGACCCGTGCCAAATGCAATAAAATCCAGTCTTTGCCCCAGCAGATTATGATGATTATGAACAACCTGCCTTCGGGCTATTTCCGCGACTTGCAGATTATCAAGGAAGTATTCCTCCCCGCATTCGAGGAACTCTTGGACTGCTTGCGGATGTCGGCATACATCATGGAGCGCATCAAGGTGAACGAACACATTCTGGATGACGATAAATACCTGTATATGTTCAGTGTAGAAGAGGTCAACCGTCTGGCAGCGGAGGGCATGCCTTTCCGTGATGCCTATAAAAAGGTAGGCTTGGACATCGAAGCCGGCAAGTTCACGCATGCCAAGGAGGTGCATCACACCCACGCCGGAAGCATCGGGAACTTATGCAACGATAAAATCGAAGCCCTGATGGCCCAGGTTATGGATGGCTTCGATTTCGAGCGTGTCGCCCAAGCCGAGAAAGCCTTATTGGGGCGTTGAGCTTGTTCGTCTCACCACAGATTGCACAGATTAATAAAGGTGAATTACGCCCCTACTGTTTATCGCGTACAAATGACAACTGAAAATCCCTGTGTCCTCTGTGGTGAATAACGTGAAAAGAACAAACATCTTGAAAGAAAATACGGAAAATGTTTGGAGTGTAAAATAAAACTCCCTACATTTGCACCCGTAAACGCGGAAATAGCTCAGTTGGTAGAGCACAACCTTGCCAAGGTTGGGGTCGCGAGTTCGAGTCTCGTTTTCCGCTCTTGTTCTTTGAATAGGATGCCCGGATGGTGGAATCGGTAGACACGAGGGACTTAAAATCCCTTGGCCAGTGATGGCTGTGCGGGTTCAAGTCCCGCTTCGGGTACTCAAAATCCTTGCTAAGTCGTTGATTTAGTGGGGATTTTATTTTTATAGGTAGCCAAAGGGTAGCCAAAAGCGACAACACCCCCACTTTTAGAACTTATATATAGTTGAGGCTTCCAGATACAACAAACGGGCAAAGCCTTTGAAGCTCCACCCGTTTTTGCCAATATGCCATCTATAGCACATTTGTCTATTCCTGCCTTTGCAGTTCTTTTTGTCGTCCATCCAAAATACAATTTGCCATTTCTACAAGCAAATCGGTTGGGACACATGAAAAATCAAATTCATTATCCGCTTTTTTTTCATCCTCAACAGTCACTTGCCTTATTTCCATTTCTGTTTTTTGTTTAGATACTACATACTGCATCAGTTTTTCAAGCATTAACAAGCGGTCTTTGGGTGATAACGCTTTCAAATCACGTTCCATTTGCCGCCTATTTTTGTCTATCACTTGGGAAATCCAATCTTTCACGCTTGCCGTTACTCTATTGGGTGTGCCTTTTGCCCTACCACCCAACCGCCCTTTGCCATCATTCTTTTGTCTTGCCATATTACTACATCAAACTACTTTAGTTTTACTCACCTGTTACCAGATTTTGGTAACAAACTACACCTTATTATAAGAACATGACTACACATAAGCCCCCACGTTCCTAATCTCATCGTCTAACTCTTTCATCAGTTCATCGGACACGGTTACACCCTCTTTTGCTGCCACTTCCTGTATCTTCTTCTTTAGCCGTGTGTAACTTTTTCTGTCCTCAAAAACCTTTGCTTCTTTCAGTTCTTCCAGAAATGCCGCTATCTGTGTCTGGTCGCTCTGATTAATAAGACGGGCTACCAACACATCAAAGGCATCTGATACGGTCTTAATCTCACTCATTACGTCTGTCTTTACTTGGTTTAACTTGGATATTGCAAAATAGCTGTCTTGGTATCGCTTCACCAACAGCCGATAAAAGTCGCTTTCTGATAGTGTTGAGGCTGCAACCTCGGGCACTCCCATTTGTTGGGGCAAACGCCCGTTCAATCTCATTTCATACTTTAGTAAATTGGCATCCTCAAAGCCAACGGGCAAAACCATGCCTTTTGCCGCTGCATCGGCTCTCTTGTCATAGAAAGCATACACTTTGGGCTTCTGCCTGCCTCTGGGCTTGTAGTAAAGCGTACTCACGTCAAAATGATACCTTAACAGCTTGGGCATATCGCCCAACTTGGAAAGATAGTTTTCTACAGGGTGTTTCATGGCAAAAACCCGTCCAAACTCCAACCCTGTAACCTTTGCGTTGCCCATCGGCAAATGTAGGCTATCTGATAGCTTTTCCACCGCTTGGGCTGTGCTGTGCCTATCCAACGGATAAATATTGTTAGGATACAAGAACTTTGCCAAACTGCCAATAACGGAAATGCCGCCCGTGTATATAGACACTTTCAATTCCTCCAGACTGCCAAAGGTGCAAACCTCGCCCGTTTCATGGTCTATCTGGTCTTTTGCCTTATCCAGAAACTTGCTTACATCTGGCGTTGCCCGTGTCCTCATAATCCACAACTTCATTTTGTCGTACATAATCCCTGCTTGTTACCAAATTTTGCCCACAAACTACATATTATTATAAGACATCTACTCGTTTGGCTTGCTTTCTCAAAGCTGCCAGAGCCTCATCAAAACCGCCCATCTGTAGCATTTTGCAGTATGAAGAAATAAGAACTTTTGCACCCTCCAATACTATCAACTCAATGCAAGACGGCTTTATTTTCTCTGGCTCGGTTGCTGCTGCCTGGTCTTGGTGTACGATAAACAGAAAGCCATCATCTTTGTAGGCAAAGAACGGATTAGGCTTCTGCTTGCTGCTGTAGGTCTTTACCGCCAACGGATAGCCATAGGCAAAGCCACTCAACCGCCCGTTTACAAAGTAGTCTTTCAGTCCTGTAAAGTTGAGGCTGTTTTTAGCCTGTAACTTCATGGCTGGGGCATTGTCTTTTTTGCTGCCGCTGTCTTTGCTCACTTGCAAATACATGTATATTTTGCCGTCCCTGCTTACAATCTCATCCATAGGTGGGTAATATCCAGCTTGTGCCGTTATCACATACTTTGGTGTCTTTCTATTGCCTGTACAATCCTCCAGACGGGCATAGTAACGTATGTTAGGGGTAGTCATCTTTCACCTCCTTTCTTCATGCAATAAGCCTGCGCCTGCTGGCTTATCTCGGTGGAAGTAGATACACGGTTACTTTGCAACCATTGTTCAAGCTCCAGACGGTTAAAATAGCACATCTTTCCCATCGGCTTGTAGTGGGGTATCTGCTGCCTCATGGTCAGCTTATAGAGGTAGCTCTTTGATACTCCCATGTACTTTGCCGCCTCATCGCTTGTAAGCACTTCCTTTGTGCAAAAGATTGTGTTTGCCGTTATAAGGTCGGCAATCTGTTTCAGTTCCTCTGCCATACTTCTATTTTTTAGAGGTCTGGGCTTTCTGGGTTGAGGTGCAAGGCTCACCCGTCTTTGCCCGTGTAATCGTCTGGAATAGTCTTGCACTCGCTATCCATCTGAATACAAGGACAAAGGTAGAGAGAGAAAGAAACAAAAAGCCCCTATATGATACCCACATGAGGCACATATAGGGGTGCAATCCTTATAACTATTGGCTACTCAAACAAATTATCTACATCTTTGTAACCATCTGGCAAAGTCCCCGTTTTTTTATAATCCCTTTTTGCTCCAGAAAGCCCACTAACACCAAATAAAGTTTCAAAGGGCTTCCATGAAGTTTTCACCTTACCGTCATATTCACCTTTCCCCAATTTCAAATATTCACTTGCACGGTCGGCAAAGTAAGCCAATAGAGATTTTGTTTTAAGCCATTTATAATTATGGTCACAAAGACCTGCTTTTATAGCTTTTGATATTATCGATTTAGCGTTGTCATTATTTAATTCTTCTGGTAAACTTATGTCAGTACTGCAATCGTTTTCATTATCTTCTTTTGGTTGCTGTTCTGGGTGCTCTTGTTGAAGCTGCTTATTATCATTATTTTGCTGAGTTTTGCCCTCTAACAGACTTTTAACCTTAACTGCTAAGTCACTACGCTTTGTTATCAAATCACTTCTCTCATGCAGATTAGGCACATGTTCAGAGATTGTTATATTATCACCATGAAGCTGCCTATTTATTTCCTGTATCTGAAACAACAAACTGTAAACCTCATCTTTTACAGCTATTTCTTCTTTCCATTCTCCCTTTATCACACCCCAAACATCATAATACATGTAGCTTGGTGAAAACGCCCAATCAATAATCTTGGTTATTTCCTCAGCTGTCTCAATATTTTCTATTGTTTTTATATCCATAATATCATATTTTAAGTTTTGGCAAACTGTTTATTGCCTTTTGTTTCAAACTATCTATTGCCCGTGTGTACTTCTCTGTATGCTGTATGCTACTATGCCCTAATAGGCTCGCCACGGTCTTTATATTGGCACCATTGCTAAGGATATTCACGGCAAAGGAATGTCGCCCACAATGCCACGTTATGTGCTTGGTTATTCCCGCCTTTGCCGTCCAATGTCTTAGAGCTTTAAGACACATTTCTTGGCTTGGTAGTTTGAATATCTTTTCATCTGGGCTATCTGTTGAGGCTGTACCAATCAATGTTAACAAGTCATCATTTAGAGGAATACTCACATAACTTTTGCTGCTGTGCCCCTGTGTTTTCTTCTGATTGAATGTTAGTATTTTGTTTGAATAGTCCACGTTGGCAAAAGTCAAATCTTTAATATCACAAAATCTAATGCCTGTGTATAGGGTAAAGATAAAAGCCCGCCTTGTTTCTGGGTTCTGCCCTTTATAGGTGGTGGCTATAAGCTGTTGCATTTCTTCTATTGAAAGTATATCTTTCTTTAATGCTTCTTCATCAGCCTTGCAAACAATATCCTCACATGGATTTTTCCTTAGAATGTCTTTCTTTACAGCCGCTTTTACTATCTTTTTCCACCGCTTCCAATGTGTCAAAGCTCCCTCACCCTTACTTATACTTTGCAAATATTCTACAAAGTGTTCCATCATATCGGGGGTTATTTTCTCTGGAGAAATGTTGTTTTTGTATAGAGGGTATTCCAAAGCAATGAAATCAGTAAACCGTTTTTGGGCGGCTTTAATCATACGTTTGTCCCCTTTGGTGTATTCATCATAATATGATTGAATGAAATCAAAGAAATTCACTTCCTTTGCCTTTAGCCGGTAGCCCAATGTGCCTTCTTTCAGTTCCTGTTCCCGTTCATGTCTTATCTCCTTTGCAAGTTGTAGAGTTTCTTTGTTCTGCTGTCTTTCAAGTGGAGTTCTGGGGGCTTGCCAAAGATATAATTTCAAAGCCTCCCTTTTGCGCTCTTTTCTCGCTACTTTTTTATCCTTAGCCTCATCATAGACCATATTATAACCCAAATAGTAGTCTAAAAAAAGGCTTTCTCTGCCATCTGATAAAATCTTTGCCCCCAATTTTGGGTTATCTGTATCATCGGTACTAATGATATAAGTATTATCAGACCTTATTTCTTTCTTTGCTGCCATAACTTATTTGCTCTTTGTTTCATTTGATTGCAAATATAGTTATTTATTTTATTCTGGGTAGCCAAAGGGTAGCCAAAAACAGCACAACATATATCTTTTTATGAAATCAAGTGAAAATACATTTTTCTAGATGCTCCTATAAATCAATTATTTACATTCTCTTATTATTCCTTTGTTTTCTATTAAAACACGGGTACTGTACCCGCTTCGGGTACGAAAGACGCTTCATGACTGACAGGTTGTGAAGCGTTTTTTGTTTATCCGCAAAGGAAAATCTGGAAATGTTACAGACAGGTACCGGTAGAGAGAACATTCGCGCCGGGCGAACATAAAAAAGAGGCAATTTCAATTCTTATTTTGAAATTGTCTCTTTATGTGTGGAGCATACCGGACTCGAACCGGTCACCTCGACACTGCCAGTGTCGCACTCTAGCCAGATGAGCTAATGCCCCTTTCTGCGTGCAAAGATAAGAGTATTTCTTGTATATTCCTTATTTTTCCATTGTTAAAAATCCTTGTTTTATTGATTTTATGGATTGTTATCGGTCGAAATGTTCTTCTATCCATTTTCCAGTCACTTCCTTGATTGGCAAATAATCGAGGGTGTGATTTACACAGGCTATATTTTGAGCATGTTGAAGCACTGTATTTATGTCGTGGCTTACTAAGATAATGGCGTGTTCGCGGTTGATTTCTTCCAGCAGTGTATAAAGATGTGTTTCGAATCGCTTGTCAATATATGTATTCGGTTCATCTAATATTAAAATTTGCGGATTCGAGACCAAGGCACGTCCCAGCAAGGCACGTTGCAGTTGTCCGCCACTCAGTTGCCCGATAGGACGTTGCTCTAATCCTTCCAGTCCCACGCGGGAGAGCATGGCACGCACTTTTTCATGTTGCGCTTTTGTGAAGGAACGGAAGAGGGATTTCTGCTTGTTTAGGCCGGAAAGTATCACATCGTATACCGATATGGGAAATTTTTTATCTATCGAGGTATATTGTGGCAAGTAGCCCATGCTGAGTTCGGAGGTCTCTTTGCCATTCTGATAAAAACGAATACTTCCCGACAGAGGATGAAGCAATCCCAAAATGAGTTTGACCAGCGTTGTCTTTCCGCCTCCATTGGGTCCTATGATGCCTATGAAGTCTTGTTCGCAGACAGTAAGGTTTATATCTTCCAACACTGGTTTGCGGTCATAGGCGGCACAGATATGTTCTAATTGGATAAGAGGAAATGAAACTGTCATGGCATTTCATCGGATTTGGATAACGTGCGAGCTATATGCAACATTTCTTCTTCCCATCTGTAGCTCAGCGGGTTGATTCGGATAAGGGACAAGTTCAGTTCACGGGCTATTGCTTCCGCATTGCGCGTATCAAACTCTTTTTGTACGAAGATGGTCCGTACATTTTCTTTTTTACATCGGTTGATTAATGTCTTCAGTTGGGCGGGCGAAGGTTCTTTGCCTCCTTCTTCGATGCTGATTTGTGTCAATCCATAATCGCGTGCGAAATAAGAGAGTGCAGGATGGTAAATCAAGAACGTGCGTTCACCGCCGTTCAGGTAAGCCAATATTTTTTCGTCTATCTGCTTTAGCCTAGTACCCAGCCGAGTCATGCGGGTCATGTAATATTCTTTATTTTCCGGGTCTATTTGGCAAAGTGCCCGGCAAATGTTGGCTGATATTGTATAAGCATTACTGATGGAACTCCATGTATGCGGCTCGACACCTCCTGCATGGGGATGCTCTGTTTTTTCTTCTTCGTGTATCAGGGTAACGCCATCCGATAAGTTAAAAAAAGGGATGTTTGGGGCATTTTGCTTTAATTTATCAGCCCAGGCGAGTTCATAGCCGATGTATCCAGCACGCAGAAAGGCGCGGCTTCGGCTCAGTTCGACCAATTGTTGTGGAGTAGGATCGTAAGTTTCCGGGCTACTGCCTTCGGGTACCATACTGATTATATGGAAATGCTCGCCCGCAATGGATTCAGCAAAATAACGCAAGGGTTCGATACTGACGGTAAGTATCGGTTTCTCCTCGGCAGGCTTCTGCGTTTTACGTCCTCCACACGCGGTAAACAGTAGGATAAGTAAAAAAATGATGTACGTTTTCATGTGTCTGTTTCTTGTTTGTGTTGCAAAAATACAGAATCTTGTTCAGATATGCGAACAAAACAGAAAAGAATGCGTACTCTACGAAATGTTGGATAATAAATTCCATTTTTTCAGAAGCTGTTTTGAATTTATCGTGCGATGATTTGGGATGAGTTTTTGAGGCATTTTCGCTTCTGTGATGAGGAAGATAGCGGGCTATCTGACAAAGAACAGGAGCGAAAAGGACCAAAAAATCGCCCAAAGCACGCACGAAAACGGATACATCAAACCAAGAAAAACTTTTTGGAGAAATTCAAAACAGCTTCTCATTGTTTGCGCTATTTCCATTTGCAGCTAAACAAAATAAGGCGTATTTTTGTTTTATACTTTGAATGGTGTGAAATTGTACTTTAATATGGAATGCACACTGCCGGTGTCACTCCTGTTGTCAGTGCCACTCATGATTACAAATCCGGCATGACAAGCAAGCATTGTTCTTTCCGGCATATAGCTGCATCGGTTGTAAGATTAATAATCTTACAGCGTGAAGATTAATAATCTTTCGGCATGAAGATTAATAATCTTACAAGCAAGGCAGTCATGCGTTTCTTATTTTTTACACAATAAAACAGTAAATTTTATGAGTAATCCGATGATGAAGACTTTCGATTATGCATTCTTGAGCTTTTTGAAACATCGTGTCAATGGTGGTATGGTGCTGATGGTTGTAGCCGTGCTGGCAATGGTGATAGCCAATTCGCCATGGGCGGAAGCTTACCATGCCTTTTGGAATTATCCTGTAGCTTTACAGGTAGGCGGATTCAACCTGTTCAGCCATCACGGTGAACCTCTGACGCTGATGGCGTTCATCAACGATGCCTTGATGGCGGTATTCTTCTTTTCCGTGGGACTGGAAATCAAGCGTGAAGTACTGGTAGGCGAACTTTCCAGCCTGCGCCAGGCGTTGCTTCCCATCATCGCGGCGGTGGGAGGGATGATTGTCCCCGTGGCAATTTACTTTGCGATGACCGCCGGAACGCCTGCCGAAGGAGGCCTGGCGATACCCATGGCGACTGATATCGCATTTTCCTTGGGCGTGTTGAGCCTGTTCGGCAAGCGTGTGCCCCTGAGCCTGAAAATTTTCCTGACCGCCTTTGCCGTGGTCGATGACATTGGAGGCATTCTGGTTATCGCCTTTTGCTATACGTCTCATTTGGCTGGAGGCTATTTGCTGGCTGCAGTTGCGGTTCTTGTTATCCTGCTGATAGCTAACCGGATGCAGGTTATGTCGCGCACGTTTTATTGCGTGGCAGGTATTGCGGTGTGGTATCTTTTCCTTCAGTCGGGCGTGCATGCTACGATTGCAGGTGTGCTGGTGGCGTTCACGATTCCTTCCATCCCGTGCCTGAACGTGAAGAAATACATCACGCGCATCCGTGAGAACATTGCCGAATTCCCGCATTTCGACAAGAGCAGTATTCTTCTTACTCCGAATCAGATAGATGCATTAAAGAGTATTGAGTCGGCTTCCGACAAGGTGATTTCGCCTCTCCAGTTTATGGAAGACCGTATGCATGGAATGGTGAACTACCTGATTATGCCACTTTTCGCCTTTGCCAATGCAGGCATTACGCTTTCGGGAGGAGGCGGAGAAATAGCCGGCATAGTGACGTATGCCGTAGTATTAGGTTTGGTAGTGGGTAAGTTTGTGGGGATTTATTCCTTTACGTGGTTGGCTGTACGCTTGCGTGTCACTTCTTTGCCGCAAGGGATGAACTGGCGGAATACAGCGGGAGTGGCATTATTAGGCGGTATTGGCTTTACCGTTTCGCTTTTTATTGCCAATCTTTCCTTTGGGGCAACTGATGAGGTATTGCTGGGCCAGGCAAAGTTAGGAGTGCTGGCAGGTACGGTATTGGCAGGCATCCTAGGGTATGCGATGCTTAAACTGACATTGCCGAAAGCAGATAGTGCCGGAGCAGATAATCCAGACGTTTCATAGCCCCAACCGCCATTCTGATAAGATTGTACTTTGCTCGATATGATGTTATACATTTCGTTGATATTATCATTGAATATGGAACACTACACAGAATGCACGGAGAAATCCAGAAGAAAAATATAAAAAATGAATGTCCGCAAACAGTCAATACATCCCCCTGAAAAATGAATATATACTACATCGGCAAATACAGTATTTCAGCTCCGGCGGATTGACTAATTGCGGGCATTTATAAAAAGTGTTTAGGCTTAATGTGCCGTTTTCGGGCGTGATCAGGTGTGTTTGGGAATCATTCTAAATCGCCAAGCGATAAATTCAAAACAGTTTCTATAAAAAAACGAAAAACTATCCTACTCTTACCTGCCCTGCGGTGAAATTCACTATCTTTGCAGCAATTATACAAAAATGAAACCTTAAGAATGAAACAGTACAACAAGATCAACAATCTGGTAGGCTGGTTCGCTTTCCTTGTTGCAGCATTTACTTACTGCATGACTATCGAACCTACTGCCAGCTTTTGGGATTGTCCCGAGTTTATCACCACCGGATACAAACTGGAAGTAGGCCATCCCCCTGGCGCACCTTTTTTTATGCTGACAGCCAACTTGTTCAGCCAGTTTGCCAGCGACCCATCGCAAGTGGCGGTCATGGTAAATATCATGAGCGCATTGATGAGTGCAGCATGTATCCTGTTCCTGTTCTGGAGCATTACGCACCTTACTAAAAAACTGATTTGTCCCGAAGAAAAAGAAATGACAACCGGTAAGCTTATTGCCATCATGGGTGCGGGACTGGTGGGTGCACTGGCTTATACATGGAGCGATACTTTCTGGTTCAGTGCCGTAGAAGGTGAAGTATATGCTTATTCCAGTCTCTTTACCGCCGTAGTGTTCTGGTTGATTCTGAAATGGGAAAACCGTGCTCACGAAGCTCACAGTGACCGTTGGCTTATCCTGATAGCCTATCTGACGGGTTTGTCAATCGGAGTCCACTTGCTGAACTTGCTTTGTATTCCCGCCATTGTACTGGTATATTATTATAAAAAGAATCCCAATGCCAACCTGAAAGGAAGCTTGATGGCACTGGTTGGTTCGATGATACTGATAGCCGTAGTACTTTATGGTATCGTACCGGGCATCGTGAAAATAGGTGGTTGGTTCGAACTGCTGTTTGTCAACAGTTTGGGATTCTCGTTCAATACCGGACTTATTATTTATATCATCCTTTTGGCGGCCAGCCTTATATGGGGTGTATACGAAAGCTATACCGTACGTAGCCGGAAACGGATGAACATTTCTTTCCTTACCACTGTAGGATTGTTGGGTATCCCCTTCTACGGACATGGATGGAGCAGTGTGCTTATCGGCATTATCGTACTGGCGGTTCTGGCATTGTACCTGTTTGCCAAACTTCCTGAAAAATATCAAGTCAGTGCCCGCACGCTTAATACTTCCTTGCTTTGCATGATGATGATGGTGGTGGGATATTCTTCATACGCCGTTATCGTTATCCGTTCATCGGCAAATACGCCGATGGATCAGAATTCGCCTGAAGACATTTTTACCTTGGGCGAATACTTGGGACGTGAACAATACGGTACGCGCCCACTTTTCTACGGACAGACGTATGCTTCGAAAATGGCACTCGAAGAAGTCGACGGGGGCTGTGTATATGCCATGACAGAAGGTGCACCTGTCTATCAGCGTAAAGAAAAAGAGCGTCCGGACGAGAAAGACAGTTATGAAATCGTACGCCACAAGAGCGAATACAAGTATGCACAAAACATGATATTCCCTCGCATGTATAGTTCGGATCATGCAGCGGCCTACGAAAGTTGGTTAGGAGGTGTAGAAGGTCGTCAGGTCCCATACGACCAGTGTGGGGAAATGCTGATGGTGAAGATACCTACCCAATGGGATAACATCAAGTTCTTCTTCATCTACCAGTTGAATTATATGTATTGGCGTTACTTTATGTGGAATTTCGCCGGACGGCAGAACGATATTCAAGGTCAGGGCGAAATCGAGCACGGCAACTGGATTACCGGTATTTCGTTCATCGACAAGATGTTGGTGGGTGACCAAACTTTATTGCCAAGCGATTTGAAAAATAATAAGGGGCACAACGTGTTTTATTGTTTGCCTTTGATACTGGGACTAATCGGCTTGTTCTGGCAAGCCTATCGGGGCGAACGGGGCATCCAGCAGTTCTGGATTGTATTTTTCCTGTTCTTTATGACGGGACTTGCCATTGTGCTTTACCTGAACCAGACACCGCAACAACCACGTGAACGTGACTATGCATATGCAGCTTCCTTCTATGCTTTTGCCATCTGGATAGGTCTGGGAGTAGCAGCTATCGCCGAATGGCTAAAGAAGAAGTTAGGCGAGAAACCATCAGCTATTCTTGCCAGCGTGGTATGTCTGCTTGTTCCTTTACAAATGGTAAGCCAGACATGGGATGACCACGACCGGAGCGGACGTTATACGTGCCGCGACTTCGGACAAAACTATTTAAATTCCGTGCAAACCGATGGTAAACCGATAATTTTCACCAACGGTGACAATGACACATTCCCCTTGTGGTACAATCAAGAGACCGAAGGTTTCCGTACGGATGTGCGTGTATGCAACTTGAGCTATCTGCAGACCGATTGGTACATCGACCAAATGCGTCGTCCGGCATACGACTCGCCTTCCGTTCCTATAGACTGGGAGCGTATCGACTACGTACAAGGACACAACGAAGCGGTTTATGTACGTCCCGATGCAATGGAAACTATCAACAATTATTACAAGCAATATCCCGAAGAAGCGAAGAAAGAGTTCGGTGACAATCCATACGAACTGAAGAATATCCTGAAATATTGGGTACGTTCGCCGAAGGAAGGCTTGCAAATGATTCCGACGGACAGCATTGTCATCAAGCTGGACAAAGAAGCAATCAAACGTTCGGGTATGCTTACTCCCGATTCGATTCCTGATTATATGCACATCTCACTGAAAGGCAAACGTGTACTATACAAAAGCGAACTGATGATGCTGGAAATGCTTGCCAATACCAACTGGGAACGTCCGATGTATATGGCGATTACCGTAGGTCAGGAAAATCATCTGAACCTGACTAATAACTTCCTGCAAGAAGGTTTGGCATACCGCATCACTCCGTTCGACAACGCCAAACTAGGACGGCGTATTGATTCGGAAAAGATGTACGATAACCTGATGCACAAGTTCAAATTCGGCGGCATTGATAATCCGGATATCTATTTGGATGAAACCGTGCTCCGTATGTGCGATACGCACCGCCGTATGTTCGTTCAATTGGCTTCCCAATTGATAAAAGAAGGCAAGAACGACAAGGCATTGGAAGTTCTTGATTATTGCGAAAAAGTGATTCCGAGCACTACGGTGCGCCATGACTACATCTACAGCAGTTCGAAAGAAATGGCGGATGATTACGCAAAACTGGGTGAAACTGAGAAAGCAGAAAATATCCTCTGCCAGTTAGCGCAAAATTCGGTAGAATATGCTGCTTGGTATATGAGCCTTGACGATATACGTTTGGCCAGTTCGTACGAAGAGTGCATACGCCACTATACCATCTTAGACGATGTCTGCAAAGCGCTTGAAAAGTTGAAGGATGAAAACGGTAAACCACTTGAATCGGCAACTAGCTACCGTCATCAGTTCGACCAGCTATATGGCTTGCTGGAAAACCGTATAGGAAAAGCTAATCCGGCTCATGAATAGTTTATAGTTAACAATTAACAGTTAACAATGAATAGTTAGCAACAGTTATGCAACAAGCCTGTTATATACTATTCATTGTTGACTATTAATTACTTTCAAAATACTGTTATGCTTATCGAACAACCTCCCTTATTGCTTCGATGGATTTATCCACGTGCTTTATGGCGTATGGATAAAAATGAAAAAGCTGTTTATCTGACTTTCGATGATGGGCCTATCCCCAACATCACACCTTGGGTACTCGACTTATTAGACAAATATAACATCAAGGCTACCTTTTTTATGGTGGGTGATAACGTACGTAAGCACCCTGAAGAATTCCGTATGGTAGTAGAACGAGGCCATCGCATCGGGAACCATACTTTCAATCATATTCGAGGCTTCGAATATCTGAGCCAGAATTATCTGGCAAATACCGACAAGGCAAATGAATACCTGCATACAGATCTTTTCCGTCCTCCTCACGGCCACATGCGCTGGGTACAATATCATGTATTGAAAAAGAAATACCGCATCGTGATGTGGGATCTTGTCACCCGTGACTACAGCAAGCGTCTTACCGGTCCGCAAGTGCTTGCCAAGGTCAAAAAATATGTCCGAAACGGTTCCATCATCACTTTCCACGACTCTATCAAGTCTGAGCCGCGTCTGAAGTATGCCTTACCCCGTGCTATCGAATGGCTGTTGGCGCAAGGCTACACATTCAAAGTATTCGAATAACACGGTCGCAGAATATTGTGGTGATGCTCATTCCCCCGTTATTGTAGTAGCCCATCTGTTCGCATGAAGCGAACAGGAGGCTTCATTTTATCAGAAACAGACATACGCTTTTCATCCTATAACTTGATTGTCCTATTACCGTGTTGTTCAGGGATTGTATTGTGAAATGCCATTCGTTATCATGTCTGTATGAATCTTTGCATTCCCATTGAGGCTTCACTAATAAAGATAGCGCACCGATGGAGGAATTGGGTGTCAAGAAGCGATTGACACACCTACATCGGTGCCGCATTTTAGTTTTCAGAGCGTAAGTATTCCACCAGCTGCTGCACGGCACGGGCGCGGTGGCTGATTTTATTCTTTTCTTCGTTTCCCATTTCGGCAAATGTCTCGGCATAGCCTTCGGGCTGGAAGACGGGGTCGTAGCCGAAGCCTGCGGTGCCGCGGCGTGCTTCGATGATGTTGCCCTGCACGATGCCTTCGAACAGATGCTCCTTGCCGCTTTCGATGAGGCAGATGGCGGTGCGGAAGCGGGCACGGCGGTTTTCCTTTCCTTCCATTTCGGAAAGCAATTTGCGCATGTTGGCTTCCGAGTCATGTCCTTCGCCTCCGGCATAGCGTGCCGAGTAGATACCCGGTGCACCGCCGAGGGCTTCCACTTCCAGTCCCGTATCGTCGGCAAAGCAATCCATGCCGTAGTTCAGGTAGATGTATCCGGCTTTCAGGCGGGCGTTTCCTTCGAGGGTATCGGCGGTTTCAGGAATATCGGCGTGACAATTGATGTCGTTCAGGCTCAATATTTCCAGCTTGTCGCCGAGGATAGCGCGTATCTCTTCGAGCTTATGCGCGTTGTTGGTTGCAAAAACGAGTTTCTTTTTCATTGCGTTGGTGGGTTTATTTTTTAGGAGTTAAGAAGTTAAGGAGTTAAGAAGTTAAGCCAATACTTTAGATAACAAATCACAAACAAAACTATTGACTTAACTCCTTAACTCCTTTATTTCACTTTCAGCTTGTCGAATCCTTCTCCGTATACGCCTACGACGTTGCTTTGCGAGATGAAAGCGTTGGGGTCGATGTCTTTCACGAGGCGGAAGATGTCGAGCGACTGGGTCTTTTTTGCCAGTACCACTACTACCTTGATATTCTGTTTGCTGTACCATCCTTGCCCGTCAAGTAGGGTGACACCGCGGTCTATCCGGGTGGAGATGCCTTCGGCTATCTCTTCGTACTTGCGCGAGAAGATGAGGAACTGCACCGACTGGCGTGCGCTGTTGATGACATAATCAATCACGGTGCTCATGATGAAGAGCACGCAGAAGCCGAAGAGCACGCGCCGCCAGTCGTGGAAGATGAAATAGCACGACGAGATGATGACGATGTCGCAATACATCATCATGCGTCCCAGCGTCACGTCCTTGTATTTATTGATAATCCAGGCGATGATGTCGGTGCCGCCCGTGCTTCCGTTGTTGCAGAACACGATGCCGATACCGAATCCAAGCATGCCGGCTCCGATGACACATGCCATGAAGTCTTGTCCCGGTCCGAGGAGTTGGGGCAGGTGTCCGGAATCGTCTTTCAGCAGCCACTGGAAGAGCCAGAGCAGGAAGGTCAGCATAAAGATGGCATATACGGTCTTTACACTGAACTTTGGTCCCAGTATTTTCAGGGCAAATCCTAAGAATATGGCATTGATAATGAAGTAGGATACCTGTATCTCTACTCCCGTGGCGTAATAGATAATGGCGGAAATACCCGTCACGCCTCCCGTCGTAATCTGGTAGGGGAGCAGGAACATCGCCCAGCCCAGCGCGTAGAGTACCAGCCCGAAAGTAATGGCAAGGTAATCTTTCGACTCGCGGCTTATCTTCTTGATTAATGCTAACTCCATAGATAATTGGTTTAAACGCAGATTAACGCGGATTGACGCAGATTTTTTTATTTTTAATCTGCGTTAATCTGCGTTTCTTTTATTTATAACACGATGTTGACGATTTTCTTTGGCACGATGATGACCTTCTTCGGAGTCTTGCCTTCAATCCATTTCTGAGACTGCTCTTCCGCCATTACCGCCGCCTGTATGGTGTCGTTGTCGGCATCCGCAGGGAATTCCATGGTGAAACGTGCTTTCCCGTTGAAAGAGATGGTATATTTCACCGTGTCTTCCTTCAGGTAGTCTTCGTTCCATGCAGGCCATTGGGCATCGCATACGGTGGTGCCGTGTCCCAACGCTTCCCAAAGCTCTTCGGCAAGGTGAGGCGCGAAGGGGGCAAGCAGGATAACGAGGTCGGTCAGTACTGCCTTGTTGCGGCTCTTCAGCGCGGTCAGTTCATTGACACAAATCATGAAGGCACTGATAGAGGTATTGTACGAGAATGCCTCGATGTCGCCCGTAACTTTCTTTATCAGTTTATGGATAGACTTCAGTTCTTCTTTTGTAGCTTCGCCTTCCGCAGGCAGGAACTCGCCCTGACGCCCGTAGAACAGGTTCCAGAGTTTCTTCAGGAAGCGGTGCACACCGTCGATGCCGTTCGTGTCCCAAGGTTTCGACTGCTCTACCGGACCAAGGAACATTTCGTACATACGCAGGGTGTCGGCTCCGTATTTCTCTACAATCATGTCGGGGTTCACCACGTTGTACATCGACTTGCTCATCTTCTCTACCGCCCAGCCGCAGATGTACTTGCCGTCTTCGAGGATGAATTCGGCATCGTGATATTCGGGACGCCAGTTCTTGAAGGCTTCGATGTCGAGCACGTCATTGGTCACGATGTTCACGTCTACGTGTAAAGGTGTCACGTCGTATTGGTCTTTCAGACCGAGAGAGACGAAGGTGTTGGTATCCTTGATGCGGTATACGAAGTTGCTCCGTCCCTGAATCATGCCTTGGTTCACCAGTTTCTGGAACGGTTCTTCCTTGACACTTACGCCGAGGTCGAACAGGAACTTGTTCCAGAAACGGGAATAGATAAGGTGTCCCGTAGCATGTTCGGTACCGCCTACGTAGAGGTCTACGTTCTGCCAGTAACGGTCTGCCTTTTCCGATACCAGTGCTTTATCGTTGTGCGGGTCCATGTAGCGCAGGTAATAGGCACTCGAACCGGCAAAGCCCGGCATGGTATTCAGTTCGAGCGGGAATACATGCACGTTGTCTATCTTCGTATTCTCTACCACTTCGCCTTTCTCTACATCCCAAGCCCATTTTGTAGCGTGTCCCAATGGAGGCTCGCCAGTTTCGGTAGGCAAGAACTTGTCGACTTCGGGCAATTCCAGCGGAAGCTTGTTTTCGTCAATCATGTAAGGCATGCCGTCCTTGTAATATACCGGGAACGGTTCGCCCCAATAACGCTGGCGCGAGAAGATAGCGTCGCGCAGTCGGTAGTTCACCTTTACACGTCCCAAGTGGTGTGCTTTCACATATTCCTTGGTAGCGGCAATGGCTTCCTTAATGGTCAGGCCGTTCAGGTTCAAGTCGCAATAAGGCGTTACACCGGCTTTCGGCGAGTTGCATACGATACCTTCCTTGGCATCGAAGCTTTCTTCGCTTACGTCACATCCTTCTACCAGCGGAACGATGGGGAGGTTGAAATGCTTGGCAAAAGCATAGTCGCGGCTATCGTGGGCGGGTACGGCCATGATGGCTCCGGTTCCGTAGCCAGCCAATACATAGTCGCTAATCCAGATAGGTACGGCATCGCCCGTGAAAGGATTGATGGCATACGAGCCGCTGAATACACCCGTTACACGGCGGTCGGCGATGCGTTCGCGTTCGGTACGTTTCTTGGTGCGGTCCAGATAAGCTTCCACTTCGGCACGCTGTCCGTTGGTAGTGACTTGCGGAACCAGTTCGCTTTCGGGAGCCAGTACCATGAAGGTCACGCCGAACATCGTATCGGCACGGGTGGTGAAGATGGTAAATTCGAGGTCACGGTCTTTCACCTTGAACCGCACTTCCGTACCTTCCGAACGGCCTATCCAGTTGCGTTGGGTTTCTTTCAAAGAGTCGGTCCAGTCGATGTGGTCCAGTCCGTCAAGCAAGCGTCCTGCGTATGCCGATACACGCAGGCACCACTGGCGCATCTTCTTCTGCACTACGGGATAGCCTCCGCGTTCGCTTACACCGTCTACCACTTCATCGTTTGCCAGCACCGTACCCAGTTGCGGACACCAGTTTACCATGGTTTCGCCCAGGTAGGCGATGCGGTAGTTCATCAAGGTCTCCTGTTGCTGCTTTTCGCTCATTGCCTTCCATTCGTCGGCGCTGAAGCTCAGTTCTTCCGAGCAAGCTGCGTCCAGCCCTTCGGTACCCTGCTTTTCGAAGTGCTCTATCAGTTTTTCGATGGGTTGTGCCTTGCCGCAGGTGTTGCAATAGAAGCTGTTGAACATTTTCTGGAAAGCCCATTGCGTCCAGTGGTAATACTTAGGGTCGCAGGTACGCACTTCGCGGTCCCAGTCGAACGAGAATCCTATCTTGTCCAGCTGCTCGCGGTAGCGGTTGATATTGTTCTGGGTTGTGATGGCGGGATGCTGCCCGGTCTGGATGGCGTATTGTTCCGCCGGAAGCCCGTAGGCATCGTATCCCATCGGGTTCAGCACATTGAAGCCTTGCAGGCGTTTGTATCTTGCGTAGATGTCGCTGGCGATGTATCCCAGCGGATGGCCTACGTGAAGTCCCGCTCCCGAAGGATAAGGGAACATGTTCAGCACGTAGAACTTCTGTTTCGATTCGTCTTCGGTAACCTGGTAGGTTTTCTGTTCCACCCACTTCTGTTGCCATTTCTTTTCGATCTCTCTGAAATTATATTCCATGATGATATTGTGTTGTGATTTTGATTTTACACCTTATATTATAAGCTGCGCAAAGATACAAAGAAATCCTTTATTTGCAACGAATGAAGGGCGGAAGAGTTTGAAGTGAGGGAAAGAAACGAGAATACCGGTCAGTTCACTAAAGATTGTTGCATCATTGTTTTGCGGTTTTTCAGTTTCGGTTTCTCATCAGTACAAAGATACAAAAATATAGAAGACAAGCGTTTCTATCGGTTAAGAATTTTGTTGATAAATGGTAAATAAATAGTTGAAAAACTTGTTGAAACCTTCTTATAGGTGTTTATAGCTTGTGGATAACGTCAAGTGGAATGTGTGGATAAATTGCTTCTTATGCATGCTTCAGAAGCATGTGTTGCATAAGGAAGCTGTAGTTTCAGGGAGTTTTAACAGGTTCAAACGGCAGTTTTATCATGGTGAAACTATAGTTTTTACCAGTTAAAATGCTTGAAATAACTGCTTGCCTTGCCGGATGTGTATAGTCTTGTGCGGAAAGGGATTGGCAGGTTGTTGGTATTTTGACAATATCTTTATGCACATGTTTGCTTATGTGTGTACTTTTGTTTATATTTACCCTCGTGAATGTAAACGAACAAGAGGCTTTATGAAATCTCATGATATGGCTTACGTAGCCTGTTTCCTTATCGGCTTTGTGATGCTGGCGCTGGGAATAGGCGGCTTCATTTCGCTGGGCATGATAGTGAAAGACTGGAATCCTGCCCGCGGAGTAGTGGAACGGATAGAGTCGGAACGGGTGTACAAGTACCGCAAGATGCGGTGGGAACATCGTGTCAACGTGCGCTACGAAACGGTGGAGTTCGGCGAGATGTACACCTCAAAGGAAGTCTATCTGACGTTCGGCATGCGCGAAGGAGGGGAGATTGCCTTGCTTTACAATCCGGAATATGTGCGCGAGGTACGTTTCCCCGTACATGAAGGCTGCTTGCACGGGTTCTTCAGTGCGGTCGGATTGGGCATCGCATGGATAGGCTTCGTGTTGCGCAAGGAAAAGCGGAAAGGCACGAAAGCATCGTAGATGTTGTAAAAGAGGATAATGCCGGGCACTTGTCCCGTACTGGCTCGGTTCAACTATGGAAGAACGAGCCACGGCAGACGGCATCGAAAAGCCCGAAAACAAGATGCCGGAAGAAAACGGTGCAGACTGAGTAGGCCAGACAAATGTTTTCCGCTTTTTCCCAATATCCTTAAAGAAGCTTAACAGATAGGTATTCGTACCCGATTTATTTGTTATTTTGCACCAAATTAGGGAATAAAGTGAACAGACTGCATATAGATACGTGCCCGTTATGCGGCAAAGACCAACTGGAGAAGGTGATGACTTGTACCGATCACTATGCCACAAATGAACCGTTCGACATTTGCCGGTGTGCATCGTGCGGATTCCTTTTCACGCAGGATGTGCCCGATGAAAGTGAGATAGGACGTTATTACGAGTCGCCCGATTATATTTCGCATACCGATACGCGCAAGGGACTTGCTAACCGGTTGTACCATTGTGTGCGTCAATACATGTTGCGCCGTAAGGCACGACTTATCAAACGGTGTTGCGGACTGAGCCGGGGGCGTTTGCTTGACATCGGCACAGGAACAGGGTATTTTCCTCACTTTATGTCTGGACGCGGATGGCGGGTTTCGGCTATCGAGAAAAGTCCGCAGGCAAGAGTTTTTGCGCGTGAACATTTCGGATTGGAAGTGAATGCTCCTGAAGCTTTGCCGGCATACGAAACCGGTTCATTTGACGTGGTGACATTATGGCACGTAATGGAGCACCTGCAGAATTTAAATGAAACGTGGGAGAGGATTTATTCCCTGCTGAGCGACCGGGGTATTCTGGTTGTAGCTGTACCTAACCCAACTTCGTTTGACGCCCGTTTTTATAAGGAAATGTGGGCGGCATATGATGTGCCGCGTCATTTGTGGCACTTTGCTCCGTCTGTCATACAGCAGTTCGGAGCCAAGCATGGGTTCATCTTGACCGAACGTCATCCGATGCCGTTTGATGCATTTTACGTATCAATGCTTTCGGAAAAGTATCGGAAAAGCAGTTTTCCTTTCGTAAAAGGGATGCTGAAAGGAATGGAAGCCGGTCTGGCTTCATTAGTGAAAAAGGAACGGAGCAGTTCGATGATATATGTGTTTCAGAAAAAAGTGAAGGCATGAGTAAAAAATCGGGAGCATTGATAGATATGCAGTTCATTACCTCCAGCATCAGCACCATGTTGGTCCTGTTGTTGCTGGGAACGGTGGTTTTCTTCGTGCTGGCAGCAAACAACTTATCTGTATATGTACGCGAGAATATAGCTTTCTCTGTATTGATAAGCGATGATATGAAAGACCCCGACATATTACAGTTCCGGAACAGGCTGAACGCCAAGCCTTACGTAAAGCAAACCGATTATATTTCAAAGAAACAGGCATTGCAGGAGCAATCGGAAGCTATGGGAACTGACCCGGCTGAGTTTTTAGGTTACAATCCGTTTACGGCTTCTATCGAAGTAAAGCTGAATGCGGAGTATGCCAATTCGGACAGCATTGCCTGGATAAAGGACGAAATTCTTTCGGAAAAGGGTGTCATCGAAATCAATTATCCACAAGACCTGCTGGATGCGGTCAACCGTAACATCCGTAAAATCAGTGTGGTATTGCTAGGGCTTGCTGCCCTGCTTACGCTGATATCATTTGCATTGATAAACAACACCATCAGGCTTACCATTTATTCCAAACGTTTTCTTATCAATACCATGAAACTGGTAGGAGCAAGCTGGGCTTTTATCCGTCGTCCTTTCTTGGTACGTAATGTATGGGTAGGTATCCTGGCTGGAGTGATAGCCGACGGGATACTGGTTGCAGCAGCGTATGCACTGGTACGATATGAACCCGATTTGCTGGCGGTAATAACCCCTGGGGTAATGTTGGTGGTGATGGGGGCGGTATTCTTGTTCGGGGTAGTGATAACGACATTTTGTGCATGGATTTCCATTAACCGTTATTTGCGGATGAAGACCAATGAACTATATTATAATTAGGAGAAGGTAAAGAAATTAAGGAGAGTGTAAGTTTCATGCCATTTCCATTGGTCTCCAACTTTTTCCACTCTTCAGGTTTCTTTATTATTTCTATAAAAGAACAAATTATGGATAGAAGAAAATTTGCTTTTGACAAGACTAACTTCCTGTTATTGGCAGGAGGGATGGTAGTAATCATCATCGGTTTCTTGCTGATGTCAGGACCGGGTTCTACCGAAACTACATTCGAACCGGACATTTTCAGTGCGCGACGTATCAAGGTGGCACCGGTAGTTTGCTTTATAGGATTTATCGCAATGATTTATGGTATATTGCGCAAACCGAAAGAATAAGTTTGTTACTACTTCGGCTTGCTATTTGCAAATAGACAACTAAATATAATGTGAATCAGGAATTAAAAGTAGTTATGTTTCACAGGAGTTATCACTTTAATTTCCAGTCCGCCTGGCGGGCGATAACTGTTTCTAACTCCCTTTCAACTCCTGATTGGCATAAATAATAAATAGCTGATTGTCAAATTATCAATAAATAATGGAAGGAGATTTGAATTTATTGCAAACAATCATAATAGCGATTGTTGAAGGGTTGACCGAGTTTTTACCTGTCTCATCGACAGGGCATATGATTATAGCACAAAATGTGCTGGGGGTAGAGAGTACCGAATTTGTGAAAGCATTTACGTTCATCATCCAGTTTGGAGCTATTCTTTCGGTGGTATGTTTGTATTGGAAACGTTTTTTCCGTCTGAATCATAAACCGGCTCCCGAAGGGGCTTCAACGCTGAAACGTTTCCTGCATAAGTACGATTTTTATTGGAAATTGTTGGTTGCCTTCATTCCTGCAGCTGTATTAGGTCTGTTGTTCAGTGATATGATCGATGCTATGCTGGAAAGTGTGATTGTGGTTGCGGTAATGTTGATTGTAGGAGGCGTGTTTATGCTGTTTTGCGACAAATTGTTCGGAAATGGAAGCGAAACGACTGAACTGACCGAGAAACGTGCTTTTTGTATCGGACTGTTCCAGTGCATTTCAATGATTCCGGGCGTATCGCGTTCGATGGCCACCATTGTAGGCGGTATGGCACAGAAGCTTACCCGTAAGGCTGCTGCCGAGTTTTCTTTCTTTCTTGCCGTACCTACCATGTTTGCCGCCACGGTCTACAAGATGCTGAAACTGTTTATGGACGGTGGTACAGAAATCATCACGGCAAATATGGAGGCGCTGATTGTAGGCAATGTAGTCGCATTTGTCGTAGCAATGCTCGCCATCAAGTTCTTCATCAGCTTTGTGACGAAATACGGATTTGCAGCTTTCGGATGGTATCGTATCATTGTGGGAGGAGTAATTTTGATAATGACAGCTTTAGGATATAATTTGGAACTTGCTTGATGAACTTTAAAGAAGGAGAGGTGTTGTATTTTGATAAGCCGTACCGATGGACATCGTTTGCGCTTGTCAATAAAATAAGGTATCACGTCAGCCGCAAGCTGGGAGTGAAAAAAATAAAAGTGGGACATGCCGGGACACTCGACCCCTTGGCAACTGGGGTGATGATTGTCTGTACAGGAAAAGCAACAAAGCGTATCGAAGAATTCCAATACCATACGAAAGAATATGTGGCGACCCTACAGTTGGGAGCCACCACGCCGTCGTATGATTTGGAAAAAGAGATAGACGCCACGTATCCTACCGGACACATTACCCGTGAGTTGGTGGAAGAAACATTGCAGCGCTTTGTGGGTGCTATAGAGCAGGTGCCTCCGGCATTTTCTGCATGCAAGGTAGATGGGAAGCGTGCTTACGAACTGGCGCGTAAAGGTGATGAAGTACAACTGAAGCCCAAGACGTTGGTTATCGATGAGATTGAATTGCTGGAATGTGCACTACCCGAAATAAAGATACGCGTGGTCTGTAGCAAAGGTACATATATCCGCGCATTGGCACGCGACATCGGGGAAGCATTACACAGTGGGGCACACCTGACTGCGTTGTGTCGTACTCGCGTGGGTGAAGTGACCTTGGAAAATTGTATGAAAGTAGAAGATTTTGAAAGCTGGCTGAACCAGCAGGATGTAATAGTTGACTAAGTTTAAGTACCTGGTTGGCGGAATGTTCGAATAGGATGGGGATATAGCTCCTTACCGGTTAAAGGGGCTGAAAATATCTGAAAGCCTGTACCCGTTCAACAAGCCGCTTGGTATCTGGAATAATAATATAAGGAAAGGAGAAGAAGATGAAACTGTCACAATTCAAATTCAAGTTACCGGAAGAAAAGATTGCTTTGCATCCGGTGAAGTACAGAGACGAGTCCCGGCTGATGGTAGTACACAAGTCTACTGGTCAGATAGAACATGTTATATTCAAGGACATCCTGAACTATTTTGATGATCAGGATGCATTCATTTTTAACGACACGAAAGTATTCCCTGCCCGTTTGTATGGAAACAAGGAAAAGACAGGGGCGCGCATTGAAGTCTTTTTGTTGCGAGAATTGAACGAAGAACTCCGCCTATGGGACGTACTGGTGGATCCTGCACGTAAAATACGTATCGGAAATAAGTTGTATTTCGGCGATGATGATTCAATGGTGGCCGAGGTAATAGACAATACCACGTCACGTGGACGAACCCTTCGTTTCCTTTATGATGGTCCGCATGATGAATTTAAGAAGGCTCTCTATGCATTGGGCGAGCCGCCTCTTCCTCCTTTTATCCGTCGTCCGGCAGAACCGGAAGACACCGAACGTTTTCAAACCATCTATGCCAAGTATGAAGGGGCTGTAACCGTACCAGCTGCAGGACTCCACTTCAGCCGCGAGCTGATGAAACGTATGGAAATCAAAGGTATCAACTTGGCATTTATTACCATGCACTGCGGATTGGGATGTTTTCGCGACATTGATGTGGAAGACCTGACCAAGCACAAGATGGATTCGGAACAAATGTTCATCAAATCCGAGGCTTGCCGTATTGTAAATGAAGCAAAGGATAGCGGACACAAGGTATGCGCGGTAGGTACCAGCGTGATGCGGGCCATCGAAACGGCTACAGGAACAGACGGACATCTCAAAGAATATGAGGGCTGGACCAACAAGTTCATTTTCCCGCCCTACGATTTCGTATTGCCCGATGCAATGGTGACCAATTTCCACATGCCTTTGTCTACCATGCTGATGCTGGTATGTTCGTATGGAGGATATGAGCTGGTAATGGATGCTTATCAAGAGGCGTTGAAAGAAGATTATCGTTTCGGCACTTATGGCGATGCGATGCTGATATTGAACAAGTAATTCGATAAAGGATGGCAAATGTCTATTTGGGACTGGGTACGAATTTGGGAGACAAAGCAACCAATCTACGTACTGCTGCCAGACTGATAAATGACGAGATAGGGAAAGTGATTTCCCTATCTTCTTTTTATGAAACTGCTCCATGGGGGTTCGCTTCCGAACATAAATTTCTAAATGCAGCGGCATGTGTGGAAACCATTTTACCTCCAATGGAAGTCTTGCACCGAACCCAAGAAATCGAACGCACATTGGGGCGTACCAAAAAATCGGTCGGAGGAGTGTATCATGACCGTTTGATTGATATAGACCTGCTGTTATACGATGATGTAATCTTGTATACACCAGAACTGGTCCTGCCACATCCCTTAATGATCGAACGTGAGTTTGTTATGAAACCTTTGGTGGAGATAGCCAGTGAAACATTGCATCCGGTATTGCGAAAGACATTGGGAGAACTGTTTCTAAATGTCTGCCAACAGTCAATACATACCCCTGAAAAATGAATATATACTGTATTGGCGAATGCAGTACTATTGCGTTTTCAACGCGGTTGGATTGGCTGATGGCAGGCATTTATAAAATATTTTTGCTACAGTAATAGAAGAAAGGATAACTTTATTTAACCTTGAAATGACAACCTAAGGCATGTTTTTCCCAATAGCTTATTTTATCGGATAAAAAACTTATAAAAAAGCCTTTTTTCCCCTTTTTAGGGAAGAATCGTGATAAGAACTGCATTTTTTCTCCTTTCCCAAGTAAGATAGATAAGAATTTCCATTATTATACACGATTTTCCATTTTAAAATTCACCTTTTTTGTGGTTCTTTGCGTCTTATAAATCTTTTGTTAATAAAGATAAGAAACAGATGAAAACAACATATAAAAAATGGATATGTAAAGTGATGATTGCCGGGCCTTGAAAGGCAATACCTTTGTTTAATATAATCTTAATCACAACACTAATCAAACCTTAATAACATGAGAAAGAAAAAGTTTCTAGAAAAGGGGATCTTGCCGTTTGCACTTTTGTGTACAGTAACGGCTGTATCTCCGGCCTTAGGCTTCCAATCTCTTCGTGCTGCGACTGCTTCCCAACAGCAGGGTACGATTACAGGTTCTGTATACGATAGTAAAGGAGAACCAGTGATTGGAGCAAGTGTAGTTGTAGAAGGAACTACAACCGGTACAATAACCGACCTTGATGGTAAATTTCAGTTGAATGTAAAACCGGGTACTAAACTGCAAATTTCTTTTATCGGTTATACTACTGTAACAGTGGTGGCTAAAGAAGGAATGCGGGTAACAATGGAAGATGACTCACAGATGTTGGGTGAAGTGGAGGTCGTAGCGTATGGTACACAGAAGAAAGTGACCGTGACAGGTGCTATCTCCAGCGTGAAAGGTGATGACTTGCTTAAGTCGCCCACCGGTTCTGTATCGAATATGTTGTCTGGACAACTTGCCGGTTTAACCACCGTGCAATACTCAGGTGAACCGGGTGACGATGCTGCCAGCATCTTCGTTCGTGGTCAGGCTACATGGGAAAACTCAGCACCGTTAATCCAGGTGGATGGTGTAGAGCGTAGTATGAACGACATCGACCCGAACGAAATCGAAAGCATCACCATCTTGAAAGACGCTTCGGCTACAGCGGTATTCGGTGTGCGTGGTGCCAATGGTGTCGTATTGATTACTACCAAACGTGGTAAAGAAGGAAAAGCGAAGATTTCATTCTCTACCTCGGCAAGTATCATTGCGCCGACTAAGACACTTGAGTTGGCTAATTCATACCAGTATGCTACCTTTTATAATCAGATGCAGCTGAATGACCATCCCGAATATACAGAAGACCAACTGATGTTCCAACCGGATGTAATCGAGAAATTCCGTACAGGAAGTGATCCGATCCGCTTCCCGAACACAAACTGGGTAGATTACTGTTTGAAGGACATGACGTTGCAGACCCAGCATAATGTAAATATTTCGGGAGGTACCGACCGTATCCGTTACTTCGTATCAGCAGGTGCCTATACACAAGGAGGTCTGTTTAACGGTTTTGATTTGCCTTACGACCTTTCGTATCAGTACAAACGTTTCAACTACCGTTCGAATCTGGATATCGATGTAACCAAGACAACCACCGTATCAATGAACATTGCTGGAAACGTAAACAACGCCTGGAAACCTTATACGGGACAAGGAAGTGCCGGTATGCTATTGGAGATGTATTATGCAACTCCGTTCTCTAGTCCGGGATTGGTAGATGACAAGTTGGTATATACTACCACCGAATATGGATTGCCGTTTACCGGAGGTACAGGTATGGCATATTATGGCGCAGGTTTTATGCAGACCAGCAACAATACATTGAATGCCGATTTGCAATTAAGCCAAAAACTGGATTTCATTACCAAAGGATTGAGCTTTAGAGTCAAAGGTTCTTACAACAGTGGTTTTACATCGTATACACGCGCTACGGCAAGTATAGCAACTTATACACCGGTTTTGCAAGACGATGGTACCATTGTATATAAGAAAAGCGGTACAAATTCGCAATTGAAATACCAAGATGTCGACCCTGCGAAGTCACGTAACTGGTATATGGAAGCTGCTTTCAATTATGACCGTACGTTTGGTAATCACCACGTGACAGCTTTGGCACTGTACAACCAATCGAAGACATATTATCCGACTGAGTTCTCATCTATTCCACAAGGCTATGTAGGTTTGGTAGGACGTGCTACCTATGACTGGAAAAGCCGTTATATGGCTGAGTTCAATATCGGTTACAACGGTTCGGAAAACTTTGCTCCAGACAAACGTTTCGGTACTTTCCCGGCAGGTTCTTTCGGATGGGTCGTCAGTGAAGAAAAGTTCTGGAAACCCATCAAACCGTTTATCGGTTTTATGAAACTGAGATACACCATTGGTCTGGTAGGTAACGATAAGATTGGTGGTAGCCGTTTCATGTACACAGCCGACCCATATTACGTAAATAATACAACAGCATCGAATTTAAATGGTGGTTATAGTTATCTTTTTGGTATTAATAATGCAACAGTAAGTCCAGGTGCGTATGAGGCAGCCAAAAATAATCCTGATGTAACTTGGGAAAAATCGTTGAAACAGAACTATGGTGTAGATATGTATTTCTTAAACGACCGTTTGCAAGGTAGTTTCGATTATTATAAGGAGAAACGAACCAATATCTTGCTGAGCGACGGTACGGCTCCTTCGGTATTGGGTTTCACTTTGCCGATGGCAAATCTTGGTAAAGTAGACAGCTGGGGTTGGGAAATTTCTTTAAAATGGAATGACCGCATTGGCGATGATTTCCGTTATTTTGTCAACTTGAACCTGATGTACAATCAAAACAAGATTATTGAACGCAAGGAAGCTCCGTTGAACCAAGAATATCAATATTCAAAAGGACACCGTATCGGTTCGCGCTTGCAATACCAATTCTTCGAATACTACGATGAGAATACCACTCCGGCTCATTACCGGGAAGTGTTTGGAACAGAAATGCCGACCCAATTGGTAGAGTTGAAGAATGGTGACTGTGTATATGTAGACTTGGATGGGGATGGTGCGATTACCCCTGATGACAAGACGCGTGATTTAGGCTATACCGATGACCCCGAATACATGGCAGGTCTAAATCTCGGATTTAGCTGGAAGAACTTTGATTTCTCCATGCAATGGACGGGTGCCTGGAACGTAAGCCGCAGCATCTCAAGTATTTTCCGTAAGCCGTTTACCGACCGCAACAATGCCAATCAGGGAGGTTTGTTGGTAGCTCAAGTAGAAAATACATGGACAACGGCAAACCCGGATCCGGATGCCGAATATCCGCGTGCTACTTTCGATAATGGTGATTCGAACAACTATCAGGATTCAAATCTATGGGAAAAGGATGCCAAATATCTGCGTCTGAAGAACCTGCAGATTGCTTATAATTTCCATTTCCCTTTGATGGAACGGCTAAAGCTGAGCACTTGCCAACTGGCATTCAGCGGATACAACCTGCTGACCTTTACTCCGTATAAGTGGGGTGACCCGGAATCAAGAGCCAGCAACCAGCCGACTTATCCGTTAACTCGTACTTTTTCGCTGAGCTTGAAACTTGGTTTTTAACCCTTAATAAAAAGATAAAATCATGAAGAAACAACATAAATGGTTTTTCGCTGTTGCCGCAGGACTGACTCTGACTTCAGTTGTCTCCACATCATGTGTGGATGATATCAAGTTCGGAAGTGCTTTCTTGGAGAAAGCACCAGGTGGTGATGTGACCAGCGATACAGTATTCAATAGCCCGGAATACGTGAGACAATTTTTGAATACATTATATACCTTTCAGTATTATGGTCTTCCGTTCCGTAATTCATCGAGCGATGCTTATCCTTGTGAATCTTCCAATCCTTATGTCGGTAAGCCTGAAGCATTGACGGACTGTTATATTTATACTTATTTGTCAAGTGGTATTGTAAACAGCTATTATTATGGAACGCATACGTCAAATTATGGTCAGCGTTCAGATAAATGGGATTATTTGAAAAACCGCGTATGGCAAGCTGTTCGTTATGGTTATTTAATCATAGAAAACATCGACCGTGTGCCTGGAATGGAAGAATCTGAAAAGGCATCCATTGTAGCACAGGCAAAGTGTATCATCGCTTCGCGTTATTTTGATACGTTCCGTCATTATGGAGGTCTGCCTATTATTGACCATTCTTTTAGCGGTACGGATGCCAGCTATGATTTGCCTCGTGCAACGGTAGAAGAAACCGTTAATTTTATGATTAAATTGCTTGATGAAGCGAAAGAAGTGTTGCCTTGGACAGTAGATAATCCACAAACTAATGCCGGTCGTTGGAATCGCGCAGCTGCAATGGCATTGAAATGTCGTATCCTGCAATTTGCTGCTTCTCCGCTTTTTAATGATGATGTAGCATATGCTGGCGGTTCTTCGGAAGCAGAAGCACAACACTTGGTTTGGTATGGCGGCTATAAGGCTGAACTGTGGACACAGTGCCTGCAAGCTTGTGAAGAGTTTTTCAATGAACTGAACGCTAATGGAGGGTATTCGTTGGTACAGTCTAAAGGAACTCGTCCGGAGGACTACCGCTTGGCTTATCGTACTTCTTATGCGGAATTGGATAGTCCTGAGATACTTATGAGTACCAGACAGTTTGGGTATGATGCCTTTAAGTCGGGTAATTATATTTGGCATCAGTGGGGTGATCCACTTGGTACAACCGATGCAAGCCGAAATGGGATTCGCCGTGGATATACTCCTACACAAGAGTATGTGGAAATGTTCCCATGGGCAGACGGTACACCCTTTGATTGGGACAAGACCGCTGCAGAAGGGCGTTTGGACGAGATGTTCATGACCGGTTCTCCGAATGGAGGTGAAGATGGAAAAAGTAACATCGTCCTGACACGTGACCCACGTTTGTATGAAGAAGCCATTGTAAACGGGCAGCCTACTGCGCTTGACTGGACGACCGGCAATATGTCGGGACGTAGTTTCGAGGCTTGGGTTGGCGGTTACGATGCGCAACAAGAGCCAGATAATCAAACCGGTTCTTTTGCTACGGGATATGCACCGATAAAATATCTGATGGGACCGGATATGCTTCGTCATTATACACAATGGGTCGTTTTACGCCTGTCTGACATGTATTTGACATATGCAGAAGCATTGTGCCAGAACAATCGTTTGGCAGATGCCATAGCACAAGTAGACATTGTACGTGCCCGTGTGGGAATGAAAGGACTGGCAGAATGCAATCCGGACAAGAACCTGACCGGTAATAAAGATGCCTTGTTGGAAGAAATTCTCCGCGAACGTGCTTGCGAACTGGGTATGGAAGACACCCGTTTCTTTGATTTGATTCGTTATAAACGTGCAGACATTTTTGAAAAACAATTGCATGGCTTGCGTATTTCCCGTACGGGTGAATTTGCCGGAGAAGGATGGTATAATGGTGATAAAACACAACCTTATCCTACACATTTTGAATATGAGAAGTATGAATTATCCAATCCGGTACGTTACTGGTGGACAAATGGTTTTGATGCAAAATGGTATTTATCACCTTTCCCGTTGACAGAAGTGAACAAAGGGTATGGCTTGATTCAAAACCCAGGATGGTAATGCGAAACACAATTATTAAAAAGTAATTCGACTTATGATAAGAAAAGATAAACTAATCATACCTGCTGCACTGTTTGCCCTTTGCACAATGCCGGGCTACGCGCAGGAAACAACAGACAGCATCGCTTCGCCGGGGAAACCGGAAAAATATGCTGACCAAGTGGTAGAGATCGGCTATCGTACCGCACAGCGTCTGGAGGAATCCACGTCATCGGTCTCTACTGTTTACAATGAAGAGTTTAACAAACGGAGTGCCAAAAATATTGGAAATTCACTTTTTGGTTACGGTACAGGTCTGATGACGTTGCAAGGGACAGGTACATACGCCAATTATGAACCAACTTTCTTTGTACGTGGCTTGCAGACACTTTCGTCTACTACTCCGTTGGTATTGGTGGATGGCATTGAGCGTGACATTACCGATATTACTCCTGAAGAAGTAGAATCGGTAACAGTATTGAAAGACGCTTCTGCCGTGGCTATTTATGGTTACAAAGGCATTAACGGTGTAGTCAATATCACCACCAAGCGAGGACAATACAATACGCGTGAAGTGAAATTCTCGTACGACCATGGATTCGAATGGCAAGCACGCCGGCCGAAGTTTGCCGACAGTTATACTTATGCTAATGCCATTAACGAGGCGTTGGCAAATGATGGTCTGTCAGCCCGTTATTCGGCAGATGAATTGAATGCTTTTCGTTCAGGAAAGTATCCCTATCTGTATCCGAATGTGGATTGGATAGGTGAGACATTCCGCGATGTGGCTTCTACTAACATTTACAATATCAGTTTCCGAGGTGGATCCGAACGTTTTCGTTACTATGCTATGGGAAACCTGACCACCAATAAAGGGTTTATAGCCAATCCGTATATGAACGATGGTTATTCTACACAAGACGAATATTCGCGTGCCAACTTGCGTACGAATCTGGATATTGATTTGACTTCGAGTACCAAACTGAAACTGAATTTGGTAGGTGTTTTGTCGGAAACCCGTGCGCCGGGTGGTAATACGAGTAGTAATACCAGTGCCGACCTTTGGGGCAGTATGATTTATCAGCTTCCTTCGGCTGCTTATCCGGCACAGTTGGAAGACGGAACTTGGGGTGGTAGCTCTACATGGGCAGGCACAATGAACCCGGTTGCCGTATCACAGGATGCAGGATACACCAAATTCCACGAACGTACCTTGTATGCCGATATGACTTTAGACCAGGATTTATCTGCTATCACACCGGGATTGGGTGCCAGCTTGATGTTGGGTTATGACAATTATGCTTTGTATTACGAAGACTATTCGAAAACATTCATTTATGGAAGTGATGCAGTTTCTTCGTGGGTAGATGGTGAACCGGGCGAGCTGACCCGTTATACCGATGGTAAAGAAAGTGCACTGGGTGAAGGCTCGAAAATTACAGCCTTTACACGAGTATTTAATTTTGCCGGTACCTTATATTATAATAAGACTATTAACGAAGCGAACAAAATCTACAGCCAATTGCGTTGGGATTACGAATACCGTAATACGAAAGGTATAGACCAGACTTGGTATCGCCAGAACGTATCTTGGTATACACATTACGGATTGAAAGACCGTTATTTCTTTGATTTGACTTTGGTAGGCTCTGCTTCGAACAAGCTGGCTCCGGGACATAAATGGGCTTTTTCTCCTACTGTCGGTGCGGCATGGGTTGTTTCAAAAGAAAATTTCATGCAAAACCAATCCTGGATTGATTTTCTGAAAGTACGTGCATCATTTGGTATCATCAATGCCGACCGTCTGCCGCAAGAAGACGGTTCAGATGTAACCAATTACTGGGAACAGACTTATGGGGGTGGTAGTTTCTATCCGTTCGATACCAACTACTCGCAAGGTACGACCAGTTGGCAGTTAGGACGTCTGGCTTCGCTGAACTCTACACACGAGAAAGCTTATAAATACAACTTTGGTATTGATGCCAGCCTGTTCAAAGGTCTTGATTTGACCTTCGATACCTATTACGAACGCCGTTCGGATATCTGGGTTAGTTCCAGCGGTAAATATTCATCGATATTGGGCTTTACAGCTCCGTATGAAAACGGGGGTATCGTAGATAGTTGGGGGGTAGAAATCGGTGCCAATTATACGAAGAAGATCGGTGACTTCAAGTTCAATATCGGCGGTAACTTTATGTTGGCAAAGAACAAAATTATCGAGCAACTGGAAGAACCGCGATTGTATGACAATCTGATTCAGACCGGCAATCCGGTAAAGCAGACTTACGGTTTGCAGGCCATCGGTTTCTTTAAGGATGAGGCAGATATCGCCAACAGTCCGGCACAGAATTTCGGTACAACTCTGCGTCCGGGTGACATCAAGTATAAAGATGTGAACAATGATGGCATTATTGATGATAACGATAAAGTAGCTATCGGTTACAGCACCACTGCGCCCGAAATCTACTATTCGTTCCACTTGGGGGCTGAATGGAAAGGGTTGGGCTTCGATGCCATGTTCCAAGGAACAGGACGTTATTCGGCTGTATTGAATACTACCAGCTTGTACTGGCCGTTAATCAATAACACAACGATTTCTGAACATGCATACGAAAACCGTTGGACACCGGAGAATCCGGATGCTTTGTATCCGCGTCTAAGCTCAGAAAGCAATGCTAACAACTACCAGACCAATACCGTATGGCTGGAAGACCGTTCGTTCCTGAAGCTGCGTTCGGTAGAACTGTATTATAATTTCCCGGAAAAGTGGATGAAGAAGACCCATGTATTGAGCAAAGCCAAACTCTATGTACGGGGAATCGACTTGCTCTGCTTTGATAAAATCAAGATTGCCGATCCGGAAGCATACGGAGCCACTGCACCGTTGACGCGTAGTGCCGTGATTGGTTTGTCAATCGGTTTCTAATTTATAAAAAGGAAAAAATATGAGAATCAAAAATATCATAGGAGGCGCAGCGTGTGTGGCATTGCTGAGTGCTTGTAACATGGACTACCACGAATACGCCAATTACGAAAAAGACTATTTGGCACAAAGCTATGATGAAGTGATTGGCTTGGTGACCAATATTTATAATGAGCTTGACTACGATTTCGGACAAGTGTATGGAGGCGGTATGCTGGCTTCGGCATGTGATGAAGCCGAGTATGCCTATACCAGTGGCGATGTGTGTGACTTTACCAATGGTTCTTGGAGTCCTTCCAACCCACTTTCGAACACATGGACTACAAGCTATCGTGCCATTCAAGAATGTAATCAATACCTGCAGGAATTTCAGGGATTGACATTTGACGAACTCAAACAAAATGATGATTATGAAGCGCGTATGTTCCGTTATAACAATTCATTCTATGAAGTACGGTTGTTACGGGCTTACTTCTACTTCAATCTGATCCGTTGCTACGGTGCCGTTCCTTTCTTTACCGAAATGGTGACAGTAGACAATGTGAACAGCTTGACCCGTACACCGGCACAGGAAGTGTTCAGCTTTATCGAAGAAGAATGTGCCGAACTTGCGACTTTATTGCCTGAAGATTATACCGACTTGGGCTTGTTGGGTATTTCTCCAGCAGAAAGTGGCCGTTTGACCAGTTATGCGGCATTGGCACTGAAGGCACGTGCAGCTCTTTATGCGGCAAGTCCTTTATTCAATGAAAGCAACGACCAGGAATTGTGGCATAAAGCTGCACAGGCAAACAAGGAACTGATTGACGCTTGTGTGGCAGGAGATTTCAAATTAGGTACATACGCTGCCTTGTGGGGGACGACCAACTGGCAGAATAGTGAAATGATTTTCATGCGCCGCTATGTCAACTCGAAGGATGCTTCCGGTGCTTCCAGCGTGCTTGAAGAATACAATTATCCTATTGGTATTACCGGTGGAGGTTCGGGCAACTGTCCTTCACAAAATCTGGTAGATGCGTACGAAATGCAGGCAACTGGTTTAGGTATCAATGAAGCCGGCAGCGGATATGATCCGGAAAACCCATACGAAGGACGTGACCCGCGTTTTTCCATGACCGTGGTAAAGAACGGCGATACAGGATGGCCCTCTTATAATACAGCACCGATACAGACTTTCTACGGTGGTACTAATGGCGAACCTATTTCAGGAGCTACTCCTACAGGCTATTACCTGAAAAAGTATCTTGATCCGGCAGTCGATTTACGTGCAAATAGTACGGTTAAAAGTTCGCGTCATACGTGGATTACGTTCCGTTTGGGTGAGTTTTACCTGAACTATGCCGAAGCGGTATTCCGCTATTTGGGTTCTGCCGATGCAACTTCGGCTGAGTTCCCGATGTCGGCACGTGAAGCAGCAAGTGTTACCCGTACGCGTTCGGATGTCAATATGCCGGAATTCCCTACCGGCATGAGCAACGATGCTTTCTGGGAAAAATATCAGAACGAACGTATGGTAGAACTGGCTTTCGAAGGACATCGTTTCTATGACCTGCGCCGTTGGAAAGAAGGGGATAAGCTGAAGAGCATTACTGAAATGAAGCTTACCCAGAATGCGGACGGAACCATCACTTACACGCGTAATGAAGTGAGTCGTACTTGGGATGATAAAATGTATTTCTTCCCCATTCCGCAGACTGAAATCATGAAGAATCCTAACCTGACCCAAAACGAAGGTTGGTAAAAACAGAAATACCGCAGGAGCATATACCTGACAAGAAAGATATTGACTTTCAGGCAATATGCCTCTGCGGTACATGCTATTAATTTATCTACATAAAATGAACAGATTATTCAATATTTTTCGTTTGTCTGTTGTGTGCCTGTCGGTCGTGACGCTTGTATCGTGTCTGGACAACGATGACAACCGGCAAAGCGTTACTTTCAACAACATGGCTGTAACGGTAAGTGGTAACGAACTGGAAGGCTATCGGCTGTATACTGACTTTGATGCGGTATTGGTTCCTTCCAATTTGTCACAAATCTCGTGGCTGAAAGAAGTCAGACGGGCTGTAGTCAGTTTTGATACATCAGATGAAAGCCTTACGAATGTATCGGATTTGGAATCCGGACACACGTATGACATTGTATTGAGCGAGGCTGCAGAGATTCCTACCTACATATCCTGTGTCGATACGTTGAGCGAAGACTACCAGATATTCGGGCAAGATTCTATTGCTCTTAAGAATAAGGCTGTGCAAAGCGTCAACCAGACCGAAGGACAGTATTATATACAAAACGGTTACATGAATGTAGTTCCTACCTTCTATTTTGACCCTTATAGTGCGGTTTCTTTCCTGCTTTATTATGATGGCAACCGTGATATAGACACAACAGGAAAAAAAGCTACATTCAATCTGTATTTTGATAACAATGCACCCAATGCATGGAATACAACCTCATCGCTTATCAGCCTGCGTATGCCCGATGAAGTCTATTCCCGTTTTATCCAGACAGGACTGACAGATGACGATACCATCGATGTCTGTCTGAATGTGCGTACACAGACAGGCACCGTTACACTTGAATATAAAACCGCACTGGAAGATTTCATGCTTCCATAACCGGGTTTATGGATACAAAAGTTAGATTAATTTTCAAAGTCGCGCGAGGCAGGAGCAAGTGATTGTGTGAAGCTTCGGGCGCATTTTTTTACTCACAAACCTACTAAACCTTATAACATGAATAAACTCAATTACTTGATTGGACTGGCTTGCCTTGGAACTGTTTTTGCTTGTTCGGACAATTTACCCCTAGACAATTCTGTGACAGAACTTCCTTCTCTTCCTACTGATATAATTACTGGCGACAGACTGATGTGGGTCAGCTATGATCCTGCTCCTGACGAAGATGCCAACTCAACGACCGGTATACATGGTGCTTTAGTGAGCTGGCGTATGCTTCCTACAGATCCTGCAGGTACAGCTTTTGATATATATAAATCAATTGCAAATAATGCAGAAGAGAAGCTGAACAGCGAACCTATAACCGACTCTTCATGCTGGATTGATGAAGAAGTTGACCCGACAAAAGAAAACCATTATCGCGTGACTCTTACCGGAGAGGACGAAACTTTATGTGAAACTACTTTCACTTCCCAAATGGCTCAGACGTTTTATCGTGAAATCAAATTGGATATGAATGTTCCGAATGCCTCAGTAGATTATCAACCCGATGATGTACAAGTCGGTGAACTTGACGGTGACGGATGGCCGGAAATCGTGATAAAACGTGAACCGTATGATGGTGCCAACCAAGGAGGCTGGTATGGGGGAACAACTTTGCTGGAAGCATATAAGTTGGACGGAACTTTTTTGTGGCGTATCGATTTAGGTATTAACATACGCTCAGGTTCTCATTATACTTCATTTATTTTATATGATTTTGATGGCGACGGGTTGTGTGAAATTGCTTTTCGTTCATCAGAGGGAACAACTTTCGGGGATGGAAAGACAATAACCAATGAAGATGGAACGGTACATGATTACCGTATCCACTATGATGAAGTCGGTTGGTATTCAGGCAGTGCCTTGCCGACACTTTTAGGACTTGTCCTCGAAGGACCCGAATATATTTCTTTATGTCGCGGATATGACGGTCGCGAAATTTGCCGTACGGATAATATTCCTCGCGGTGGAACAGGTTCGAAAGCTTCCCGTGCCCAATATTGGCAAGAATACTGGGGAGATGACTACGGCAATCGGATGGACCGTTTCTTTATTGGAGCCGCTTATCTGGATGGAATACCTGACGAGACAACAGGAACGCGTACAAGCAATCCTTCCTTAATCATTACAAGAGGTATTTACCTGAACTGGCAGGTATGGGCTTTAGATTTTAAAGATAATGAATTGGTTGCTCGCTGGCAATTTGATACAGCTGATGGACATTCGGAAAAATGGTTGGCAATGGGGGCGCATGCTTTCCGTGTAGCCGATTTGGATGAAGACGGAAAAGACGAAATACTTTACGGTTCGGCAGCCATAGATGACGATGGAGGTGAATTATGGTGTACAGGCAACGGACATGGCGATATTCTGAGTGTCGGCAAATTTATCAAAGACCGTCAGGGATTACAGGTACAAGCATCTTTTGAAGAGGAAGATACTTATAGCAATCAAGGATTGGGATATGGTTGTCAGATACTGGATGCACGTAATGGCAATCTGATTTCAGGGCATGGAGCTGGTCCCAGCGGCGATGTTGGACGTTCCATTGTGGCAGATATTGATCCGGATAGTCCAAACTTTGAATATTGGTCCAGCTTGAATACCGGCGTTTATAATTGTGCAAGTTCGGGTAATGTTCCTCTTGAAGGTGTGTCTATTCCTACAGGCATTGGCGGAGGTTCCATGTATAATGTAGCAATATGGTGGAGTGGAGAACTTACCCGTGAATTGTACGACCGGGCTTTAATTGTAAGCGCAAAAGCAAATCCGATGACCAACAAAAACCGGCTTGTCAATTTCAATACGGGATATGGAACAAATCAAGGGAATCATGGAACAAAATATAATCCCTGTTATTATGGGGATATGGTAGGTGACTGGCGTGAAGAAGTGATTTTGCCTTCAGAAGACAATACTTCAATCCGTATTTTTTCTACCAATTATCCGACAAGTTACCGTTTTACTGCATTAACCAATGACCATACTTATGACATGTCGCAAACAATGCAGAATATGGGATATAATCAGCAGACGAATATAGGCTTTTATCTGGGAGCCGACAAAGACTAAGAAGCTTTTTGGAGAAATTCAAAATAGTTTCTTAAAAGGTTGTTATTATCTTCTTCTTAAAAGGTTGTTATTATCTTCTTCTCCCAGCGCAGATAACTTCGTCTGGTGTAAGATTAATAAT
>ENA-OPNJ01000070-OPNJ01000070.1-human-gut-metagenome-genome-assembly--contig:-NODE-70-length-44990-cov-8.477935_pt1 | contig 44990 bp, 33 predicted proteins | sample MGYA00241535_ERZ501767 | MGnify/ENA primary metagenome ERZ501767 (study PRJEB25962, sample SAMEA2042564) | human gut metagenome | biome: human gut; feature: human-associated habitat; material: faeces...
TCGCTTACGGATATATACTTCATCGGCAGATGCAGTACTACTGCGTTTTCAACTCGACCGGATTGGCTGATGACGGAATTCATATCATACTTTATACAAACGTTTTTCGGTTTAAATATCATATTGTTGACAAGTGATTAGGCCTTTCCTTGTATGTATGTGCCGAAATGACAGATTCATTATGAAAATAGAGCGATTTACTGATAAGATAATCCGGTTGGTTGATAGTTTTTGGTATGGGATGAAAGAGCGCTTAACTTTGAAACATCATTAAAACAAAGAAGATATGAAAAGATACATTTGTAGTTTGTTGTTGGGGATGGCTTTCGGCGGAGAAATGTTTGCCGTGGCAGATAATTTTTCTGCTTTTCTTTGGCAAGCAGAAGAACAGGTAAAGGAAGTCCCCAACCCGGAGAAGATGGCAAAAAGGCGAACGGACGAAATGAACGAACTTTTGCAATTAAGCGAAAAGCAATACAAAAAAATATATAAGCTTTACTTGAAACAGGAAAAAGAAAAAGTGGAAAGGATGACAGAAAGACATCTGCCTGAAGGAGGGCGTCCCCCAATGCCTCCTGAAGGAGGAGGAGGGATGTCTCCACAAGGCGGAATGCCTCCGAGAATGGAAGGGATGCCACCTTCGATGCCCATGAAGAATGAACGGGAAGATATGCAGAAACAGATAAAAAAGTTCGACAAGAAGTTAAAGAAGATTCTAACTGACGAACAATATGAAATTTGGTCTTCCCGAACTCCTGCAGGGAAAGAGGACGAGATGTTGGTACCGGAAATGCTGATGGAATGAAAACGATAATAATATGGAGTGTGTTTGTCTTGTCAGTTATCAGTTCCTGCCAGCAAGCAGACATCGAATATTATCCGATAGAAAAGCATCATTTGGGGGAAACTTATACCTCATACACAATAAATAATGTGATGCAAAGCGATTCGGCAGGAGTGGTAGTATTCAATTTTTATCCCGAAGAAGTAACCAGTCTGTCGTATATCAATTACGATGAAGCGACATGTGTCTTTACTTTTCACCGGGGAGAAACGGCCGACTATCTTATTTCCTGGGATTATGAAACAGACGGCAACTACGTGGAAGTACAGTATGGACAGAATGCGATGTGGTATACCGTTAATGAACAAAAACACACAGGCGAATACCTCTTACGGGCGAATGACGGTATGTCAGTGCGCATGTGCATGCGGTCGGGAGGAAGTATGTATATTGAAAATGGGGAAACGTTTTATCAGGCAAATGTGACAGTGATAAAGTTTTCTATTGAAGAAGCGGCAGAAGAATAACCGCCGCTTCTTTTTATTTGTATCTTTGCCGTTGTTTTATGAACAAATAAAAGAATGATGAAAAAACGGACAAAGAATATTCTGAAAATAACCAGTTTGTCGGTCGTTGCACTGATTGTTCTGGCGTTGGGAGGCATAGCTTTGGCGGTTAATTTTATATTTACGCCCGAAAAACTTACTCCAGTGGTATTGAAGGTATCCAATCAGGTCTTGAATGCCAAATTGGATATGAAAAGTGTGGAATTGACTTTCTTTTCCACATTCCCCCGTTTCGGACTGAAACTGACAAATGGAAGTCTGGTCTCGAAAGCGTTGAAAGACACATTGTGGCAGAAAACAGATTCATTGGTCGCGTTCGACAAGTGTGTGGTGGTAGTTAACCCGTTGGATTATTTGTATAAGAATAAAATTACGGTTAATTATCTGGGATTGGAAAATGCCTCTGTCTATGCTTATAAAAGTAAGGAAGGGGTGGCAAACTGGGATATCATGCAGGTTGACACTTCTGCTGTGGCAGCAAAGGATACGGTAACGGCAAAGCCCCTGACGGGAGGCATTGACATCCGCCGGGTTTCGCTGAAACATGCAGATGTGGTTTTTGACGACCGCGACACCCGGTTGTATGCCAGCTTGCAGAATGCTTCTTTAGGATTGCGTGCCGCTCTGCATAAGGAACGTTCGCGATTGTCGTTGAAGTTTAAAAACGATAACATTATTTTCTGGCAAGACGGTCAGTTGTTGCTGCACCGGATAGCTGCAGAGTTGGATACCGACCTTGAACTGGAACGGCAAACACGTAAACTGGTGTTGCATGATGCCGGCATCAAGGTCAACGGTATTCATTTTGATGTGAAAGGGACATTGCAGGGCGATACGGTTCGTCGGGCACTGGCTGTAGATCTCACATACGGTCTGCATGCTCCTACACTTGAAACGGTACTGAGCATGATACCCGAAAGTATTTTAAAACGTGAAAGCATGACTGCCAAGGGGGAAGTGATGATGCGGGGAACGGTAAAAGGCTGGTACGGGAAAAAACAGGTACCTGCTGTCACACTGGATGTCCGTATCAAGGATGCTTCTGCCAAATACGATAAATTGCCCTATGGAATTGACCATCTCTCGGCAGATTTTCAAGCTTTTGTAGACCTGATGCGTCAGAAACCTTCGTATGCCGATTTGAAAATTTTCCGTTTCCAAGGTGCACATACCGATGTATTGGCAGATGCGAAGGTGGATGATTTATTGGGTGATCCGGTGATTACGTTCAATACCCAATCAAAGATAGACCTGACTTCGTTGGCACAGACTTTCCCGTTACAACAGGGAGTAACTATCCAAGGAGCTGTCGAAGCAAACTTACGGTTGAAGACACGGTTGTCATCTATTAAGAAACGTGATTTGGGACGTATCCGGGCGGCAGGTAAAGTCACGATGAATGGCATGTCGCTGCAAGATACAGCCAAAGGCTTCGAGTTTACCAGCGATGCATCACTGGCATTTTTAGGCAATGATTTCTTGGCCGCCCGTGCTCAGATAAGCAAGCTGGTGTTACGCTCTCGCCGTCTGGATGCCAATCTTTCCAGCCTTACCGCTACAGCAAAAACAACCAATCCGCAGGATACGGCACGAATAGCCAAAATGGATTGCAAGGTGGAATTGAATCAATTGAAAGGGAATATGGGAGATTCATTGGCTGGGTTTTGCAAGAAGACTACTGCCACTATCAGTCTGGAGCCAGGACAGCGGAATCCTTCCATGCCACGTATCGGGCTTTCAATGGAGGCAGATACATTGTTTGCACGTGCAGGCGATATCCGGTTCGGTATGGACAAGGCAGGGTTTGGCGTATCGGCAGAAAAGGTGCGCGATTCATTGTGGATACCTAAAGGCATCATTGGTTTCAATCGCCTGAAAGTAAATGTTCCTCAATTTGCTTTGCCTGTCCGTATGCGCAAGACGGCACTTACTGTAGGCGACCGTCGGATAACATTGAAAAATGCCAGTTTCCGTATTGGCCGTTCCGATTTGACAGCAAGTGGTGTGGTTTACGACTTATATGGCGTAATGAAGCATCATAAGGTATTGCGTGCCCAGTTGGATGTGTCTTCGCACAACCTTGATTGCAATCAGTTGATTAATGCCCTCAGTTTTCCGGCAGACACGGTGGATACGGAAGAGGCTGCAGAAGAGAAAGTGGATACAGCCTCGGCAATGAAATTGTTTATCGTGCCGAAGAACATAGATTTCGAACTGCAGACAAATTTGAAACGTGTACGTTACGACAAAATGGTATTCGAAAATGTACGTGGTGAAGTAAACGTTCGGGATCAGGCTGTGCACCTCAATGCTTTGCGGATGAAAGGATTGGATGCAAGTATGTTTGCAACGGTGGTTTATCGGGCCACAGAGAAAAAGCGAGGATATGCGGGATTTGATTTCAGGCTGCGTAGAATCAATATCGGTAAACTGGTTGATTTCATTCCTTCGTTGGATACCATCGTGCCAATGCTTCGTTCGTTCAAAGGGCAGGTCAATTTTGATGCTGCGGCAGAAGCCCGGCTTGATTCGAACATGAACATCAAAATACCCAGCCTGCGTGCCGCAGTCCGTATCGATGGTGACAGCTTGGTATTGATGGATGGGGAAACTTTTTCCGAGATATCAAAAATGTTGAGGTTCAAAAACAAGAAACGGAATGTGTTCGACAGCATATCAGTTAATGTAACGGTGAAAGACGGTAATGTGACGGTATATCCGTTTGTAGTGCAAATAGACCGTTATAAAGCTGCAGTGGGAGGGACACAAGGATTGGATATGAATTTCAATTATCACATATCCATTTTGAAATCGCCTTTGCCTTTCAAGATGGGAGTTACCATAACGGGCAATCTGGACAAGATGAAATTCAAACTGGGTAAAGCGAAATATAAAGATGCGGTTACACCGGTGGCCATCCGGCAGGTAGACAGTACGCGGGTTAACTTAGGACGTGACATCGTGAACGATTTTCGGAATATCGTGAGGCGGAGAGAATAGCCTTACCGAAGTATTTTGGGGAAGCGGAAGGCAAAAATAAGGGTACAACAGATGGCTGCTGTTGCATCTGAAATGCCTTCTGCTGCAAATACACCATGCACACCCATGATATGTGGAAGGACAAGTGCCAAAGGAACCAGAAGGAAGACTTTTCGCAAAAGGGCGATGAAAATGGATACTTTTGCCTGACCCAGTGCCACGAACATATTTTGGCAAGTACGTTGCAAGCCGAATATGGTCATACCGGCAAGGAATATGGGCATCATTTGACATACAACGGTTATTAGTTTTTGATCGGTAGTAAAAGCGCCAGCTATGACTGAAGGAAACAGTATCATAAACACAATCAGCACAAAGTTGAATGAAAACATCGAGATAAGCGCAATCTTGAAACACGATTTGACACGATTGAAATCGTGATGTCCGTAGTTATAGCTTACAATAGGGACAAATCCTTGTGCAAATCCGGTTAGTGGAACACTGACAATCATCATTGCACTTTGCATAATAGCGAGTGCACTGACGTAGATGTCGCCAAAGCGCTCCAACGTACCGTTTAATACGAAGCTTACCAGGCTTTCAGTACTTGCCATGATAAAAGGAGAAATTCCCAGTGCCAGAACGGGAAAAAGGATGCTTTTGTGTAGCTTCATATACTGCCGTTCCAGCCGGAGGGAAGCTTTTCCGGATGTCAGGAAACTTAACGTCCAGGCCGCACTGCAAGCTTGCGACAAGATGGTGGCAAAAGCTGCTCCTTTTACTCCCATGTCGAATGTAAAAATGAACAGAGGGTCTAACGCGATATTCAGAATGGCACCTATCAGCACTGAGTACATGGCAATGGCGGGACGTCCTTGTATGTTGATAAAAGTATTGAGCCCTACCGACAATTCTACGAAGAGCGTTCCCAGCAGATAAACCGACAGGTAATCAGTAGCATAGCCGATTGTCCGTCCGGATGCACCGGTAAACAATAAAATCGGCTCCATGAAAATATATGCTATGGAGGAAGTGATAAGTGTAAAGATTATCAGTAAAATGAAACCGTTACCCAGTATTTTTCCGGCCCGTTCGCGATCGCCTTGTCCTAAGGCTATGGCTGCCAATGGAGCACCTCCAGCTCCTACGATAGATGAAAAGGCAGAAATCAGAATGATGACTGCGCTGGTCACACCGATTCCTGCCAGCGCATCAGTTCCGATGTCTGGAATATGCCCGATGTAGATACGGTCTACGAGGTTGTATAGTAGGTTTACAAACTGTGCCGCGATGGCTGGGAGTGCCATCTTGAATACCAGCGGCAGCATACGTTCGGTACCTAATCTTTCTTCATATGCATTGTTCATTGCGCCTTTGCTTGAAAAATCGTGCAAAGGTAATCAATTATTTGAATGCATAAACGAAGAGAAAGCTGGATTTTATCGCTCTTTGTTTGTGCTTTATGTCCCGGTTTTGTTTCAAACGAATATCTTCATAAGTCCATAACATCTCCTTCTGAAAACGAAGATATACTTCATAAGCTATTCCAGTTAACTGCTACAGTCCATGAAGATAACTGAAACGGCAAAGTAATATATCTTCATTTTCACCTCATTATTTTAATAATGACCGTCACATGCTTTTTGTTTTATGCCATATCCATCAGGCGGTTTGCCTGCAGGCGAATCAGCGATTCATTATATTCATCTATCAGTTCTTTCATCACTTCGTCAACTGCTTGCAAGCGTTTGATTTGTGAGGCAACTTGACCAATTTCGATTTCTCCCTCAAAGATGTCTCCTTCGAATATTCCTAACTTGGCGCGTCCCCGTCCTAAGATCTCACGAAGTTCATCTACTGATGCACCGCGCAGTTCTGCTTCTTCAACCCGTTTGTAGAAGTCATTTTTCACCAATCGGGTAGGCGAAAGTTGTTTCAGTGTCAGTATCGTGTCGCCTTCGTTCAGGCGCAGGCACCGGTCTTTGAACGAGAAGTGTGCCGAGCTTTCTTCGGTTAATGCGAATCGGGTTCCTATCTGTACGCCGTCGGCTCCCAAGGCTTGTGCGGCAAGGATGCTTTCGCCAGTCGCTATGCCTCCTGCAGCCAATAGGGGCAGAGTACATGTACGGCGAATGGCAGGGATGAGACACATGGTGGTGGTCTCTTCTCGTCCGTTATGCCCTCCGGCTTCGAATCCTTCGGCTACGATAGCGTCTACGCCCGCTTCCTCACATTTGGCTGCAAATTTGGACGAAGCCACTACGTGTGCCACGAGGATATCCCGTTCGTGAAGCCAGTCAGTCCATTTCTTTGGACTGCCTGCCGAAGTGAAAACGATTTTTACGCCTTCTTCGGCGATGATTGGCATGATAGTATCTATTTCGGGATACATGAGCGGTACATTTACTCCAAAAGGCTTGTCGGTAGCTGCTTTACACTTACGGATGTGCTCGCGTAAGGTTTCGGGGTGCATTGAGCCTGCTCCCAGCAAGCCAAGCCCTCCAGCGTTGCTTACGGCAGAAGCTAATCTCCAGCCGCTGCACCATACCATTCCACCTTGGATGATGGGGTATTTAATGTTGAATAGTCGGCAAATTCGGTTCATGGTATTTTTTTAGTTAACAGTTAATAATGAATAATTTATAAAGTCCTTGCTTTGAATACCGGTTTGGTTTGTTGCGATTCAGGTTCGAAACCAAACCAATACGTAATGTCTTCGTTTTCGGCAGGCGGAAGCAGGCAGAGACGCAAGTTTTCGTGATAGGTGCCATTGAGCACCTCCCAATGTTCGGGAGGTAATACGTGTTTGGTACGGACGCGGTAGGCTGGTTCTTTCTTGAGCGACATGCCCGCTTCTATCCATGCAAGTGTCATGGCGGTTTCGTAAGTCGGATAGTTTTCTTGACAGAACTTATAGAGTAGGATGCCACGCCGTTCCAGGCTCATGGGCTGGTCAATGACGCCGATACGAGTCAGATGCTCCAAGAACCGGTGCAAGAATTCAGACTCTTCCACAATCAACCGGCGAGTGATTTCTTGCCAAGGTTTGGCATTGTAGAATCCGTCTATGAGGCGTGATAACATGCGTGCCGTTTGAAGTTCGTCGGGAGTGATTTCGTTGGTTTTCAATACTTCGTATGGAGGAAAAGGAGAGTAGCTGATGCTTAACTCCGAGCTGCGCCGGCGCATTTCCGTTCCGGGAAGAAGCTTTAGAGATTCCAATTGGATTTCGCCGGCACGATAAGAAGCCAACGTACGGACATCTTCGAATATCTCTTTTAAATGATATAAAGGTAATCCTGCTATCAGGTCGGCATGGGTTTCCAAATTGGGCAAAGCACATAAGAATTCCAGACCGGACAGGGCATCTGCCAAGTCTCCTGCTCTCCGGCTGACGGTCAGCACTTCCTGATGGAGGCTTTGAATGCCTGCCTCTAAATGTAATTGTCCCTTTGGCATGGCGGCAAGTATTTCTTTCAGCTCTTCGGATAAAAGGGCGGGATGCACTTCTAAGTGAAAACAGATGTCTGGAAATTCGCGGAATAAATCGAGTAAGGCGCGGGCATGACGGGTATTGTAATTGAAAGTCCGGTCGAGCACCCGGATATTCCGGATGTGGTGCTCCTGAATCAGGGAGATTCGCCTTCGGATGGTTTCAATGGGAAGGGTGCGTACGGGTTTCTCGCCTCCGCTTACACAAAAGGCGCATGTATTGAAGCATCCGCGTGTAGTTTCCAGTTGCACGAAAGGTTTGCTCCAATTGAAGAACGGGCTTTCTTCGGGCGGGACAAGCCGGTCGAAATGCATCACTTGTGCACGTCCGTTATCGTGGTAGGTGGAAACTGTATCCAAATAACATAAACCGGTTATGGTGTGCCATGCTTCCGGCTTGTTCCATATTTCCAGCCAGCGTGCGAAAACCTCTTCTCCTTCGCCTCGGAATACACAGTTCACGAAAGGATAATTACGTAGGAACCTTTCATTATCTCCTAAAAATTCGGGACCTCCCAGTGTGATGCAACAATCGGGGAGCAAAGCCTTGATACGTCCCAAAGTGTGAAGTAACATTTCGTGATTGAAAAGCCAGCAGGTAGCGGCTACGATATCCGGTTTCCGACGGAATACTTCAGCACTCGCCATGCCCGGATTTTCATTGATAGTTGCAGAAACAATATCCCACTCTATATCGGCACGTCCGATGAGTTGGGCTTGCAAAGCAGGCAAGGCCAACGAGGAGTGCGCATACGAACTGTTCAGGTCAAGCCAAAGGATTTTCATGAGGAAATTTTATTAAAAACGCAGATTAGCTCAGATTGACGCGGATATCATATTATTTAATTATGAGTCAGCGAGAATCTGGGTTAATCTGCGTTTCATAAGAAATCAAAGCAAATATTGCGAGCTGATAGATTCGTGGCTCAATACACGGCGAATCGTCTCAGCAAACATGTCCGCTATAGAAAGCTGTTTCACTTTGGCACAACGGTTTGAGTACGGGATGCTGTCGGTGAATACCAGTTCTTCCAGTTGCGAGTTTTGTACGCGTTCGGATGCAGGACCCGACATGACACAGTGGCTGGCGATGGCACGTACCGAAGTCGCTCCGGCTTCTTTCATGATGTCGGCAGCTTTGGTGATGGTGCCGGCGGTATCTACCATGTCGTCTATCAGCACTACATCTTTACCCTTTACATCACCGATGATTTGCATCGATGCTACCACATTGGCTTTTTCACGTGTCTTGTGGCACAATACCAAAGGTACATCCAGGTATTTAGCATACGTACTGGCACGTTTCGAACCTCCCACATCGGGAGTGGCAATGACCAGATTAGGCAAATGTAAAGACTGGATATAGGGAGCAAAGATGGTAGAACCGTACAGGTGATCGACCGGAATATCGAAGAATCCCTGAATCTGGTCGGCATGCAAATCCATGGTAATCAAGCGGTCAATGCCCGCTACGCTTAATAAGTCTGCCACTAATTTGGCACCGATGGATACACGGGGCTTGTCCTTGCGGTCTTGTCGTGCCCAGCCGAAATAGGGGACAACGGCGATGATACGTTTGGCCGAAGCACGTTTTGCTGCGTCAATCATTAATAAAAGCTCCATCAAATTGTCGGAGTTCGGAAAAGTTGACTGTACGAGAAATACGTGCTGGCCACGAATCGATTCTTCGTAAGATACTGCAAATTCGCCGTCAGCGAAATGAGTAATGTTCATGTTACCCAGCGGGCATCCCAAACTTTTGCAGATTTTCTCTGCCAGATATCTCGAGTTTGTACCCGAGAAGACTTTAAATCTTGATGTTTCGCTCATTGTTAAATATGTTGCCTTAAAAAAGTATATATACAAAGTTACACTATTTCTTTAGCCGGACAAAACATGTATCGAAAAAACTTCTAGTCAGCCAATTTCTTCAGTTTCCTGAATTGTTCAATCAGGTCACTGTAATTATAGTCATGCTCCGGACAGAACTTGTTCCACAATCCTCCCAATACGGCACACCCTCCAAATCCGAAATCTTTTACTTGCAGGATATTGCTTTCGTCAATACCTCCCAATGCGATGACACGTTTGTCGATGATGCCGTTTTTAGCTGCAGCCCGGATTTCTTCAGGTGTGAAAGCCGAATCGTATCCTTCTTTCGATATGCTGTCGAAGATAGGACTGAGGAACACGTATTCGAACTGGGGCTTTTTCTGTTTCACTTCTTCCAGCGAATGACAGGAAGTAGTGATAGGACCTGAATAGTTGTCGGGTATCACAGAATTATGGCTGTTGATATGAATCCCTCTTAACTTATATTCTTCTTTCAGGTAGAAATTCCCATGTACGACAATACGCTTCCTGTATTTTTCCGGAATCAATGTCAGCAATCTTTCTGCATAGACCGGAGTGGAATCGGTTTTGCGTAAATGAAGAATCTCCAGTCCTTCTTCGAAAAGGGCTGTCAGTATTTTATCTTCTTCCACAAAGTAAGTGGGCCTGGTTATTACTATCAGTTTCATGTGAAAACACAATATGGTGCAGCAAAGGTAGTAATAAGTTTGTAATATTAGCGTAAGTTAAAGCAAAATCGTGTACGTTTCCATCGTTTTCAGGTCGATTTGCCATAATTTTCCTGCCAAAATGGTCCCGTAACCACAAATAATCTTGATAACTTCATGAGCTTCGACGCAACCTACCAGTCCGGGAGTAACTCCTATCACTCCTTTGGGAAGTGGGGGCATGGATAACATTTCCTGTTCATCGGGATAGAGGTCGCGGTATCTTTTTTCTCCTTTATTATATAAGAATACCGATACTTGTCCTTCGAATGCCCGGATTGCCCCGTACACATATGCTTTTCCCAGTGAGGCACACGTGTCATCAATCAGGTATCGGGTGATGAAATTGTCGCATCCGTCCACTACGATGTCATAGTCTGATATAATTGCTTTAGCATTGTCGGGTGTCAGGCGGGTAGGGTAGGCCTTTATCCGGATGGTGCTGTTCAGTGCTTCCAGCCGTTTTTGGGCTTGCAGGGCTTTGGGCAGGTTTACTTCGGCTTCAGAATAGAGCACTTGACGTTGCAGGTTGCTTTCACTTACGGTATCATCATCAATCAGCCCGATTGTTCCTACTCCGGCACCTGCCAGATAGAGTGCGATGGGAGAGCCGAGCCCTCCTACACCTACAATGAGTACACGTGCCGCTTTCAGGCGTGCTTGTCCTTCTTCGCCAATTTCGGGAAGAAGGAGTTGGCGGTTGTATCTTTCCATTTTTTTGAATGAAGAATTAAGAATGAAGAAAGAGGAATGAAGAATCTGGTGTAGCTATATGCATAGGTCTGCGGATATAGCTTCATCGGCTTGCGGACCTATATCCATCGGCTTGCGGATATAGGTTCATCAGAACCCCGATTCTTCATTCATCATTCTTCATTCTTCATTTTACAAAGTCGAATGAAGCATCCCAGTCTTTCCATACCGGTTCGCGTCCGGCTGCCTTTAATGCGCACTCTACTTCCATGGCGGTACGATCGTCGCTGATATGGAATTGTTCTAAGGCCTGAGGATAAGTGTAATATCCTCCCGGTTCGGTTTTGCTTTCGGCACTCATGGTGGTTACGCCCAGCGATGCCATGTGGTCGCGGATATAAGCCGGTTCACGGGTAGAATACGAAATATCCACATCGTGGTCGAAGATACGCATGGCAAAGGTCACCTGTGCCAGTTCCTTGTCGCTCATGATAACGTTGGGCTGGAATCCTTCGTTCTCTGCAGGGCGCATGCGGGGGAAGTTGACACTGTATTTGGTCTTCCAATAATGCTTTTGCAGATAACGCAGGTGGTATGCCATCATCGTGACATCGGTACGCCAGTCTTCCAATCCTATCAATACGCCCATGCCGATAGAATGCACGCCTGCTTGTCCCATGCGGTCGAAGCCGTTTACGCGCCATTCGAATTTCGATTTCATGCCACGCGGATGATAGATGTTATAACGTGCTTTGTTGTATGTTTCCTGGAAACAGATGACCCCGTTCATGCCGTGTCTGGTCAGTTCGGCATATTCTTCGGTTTTCAGCGGCATTACTTCTATTTTCAGGTTCGAGAAATAGGGCTTTGCCAGATCAAGTGCTTTGGCAAGATACGGTACGCCTGCCTTTGCCGGATTTTCTCCGGTTACTATCAGCAGGTTTTCAAACGGAGCCAGTTTTTTGATGGCTTTGTACTCGTTCTCCATTTCTTCGGGTGTCAGGATAGTCCTTGCCATGGGATTGCTGATATGGAATCCGCAATACACGCACGAGTTGGTGCACGAGTTGGTCAGATAAAGCGGAATAAACATCGATACTGTTTTCCCGAACCGTTCTTCGGTATATTTGCGACTCAGGCGTGCCATCGGTTCCAGGTATTTTTCGGCAGCCGGCGAAACCAGTGCCATAAAGTCGTTCACATCACAGTGTGACTTGCCGAGTGCCCGCAGCACATCGGATTCTGTTTTGGAGTAGATGGCTTCGGTCGTCTCCTCCCAGCTTATTTTTTCTAATTCTTCGCTAAACATGCTATTCAATGAATAAATTATCTTTTTCCCAAAGGAAAGTATTATTTAAAATGTATTCCTCAATTTCATCATACGAATGTCGGTTCCGGATGATATGTTCATAATAGTTGCGTTGCCAAACAGAATAGCCTATTCTTCGTGAAACAGCTCCTTTGTATCCACGTATAATGGCACCTATAGTTTTTGATGTTGATTGTAGGGGCGTATCGCATACGCCCTGAAAACATTCACGTGGATTAGTTGATGCATTCGGGCGTATGCGATACGCCCCTACATGAGCTGTTTGCGGATGCTCATTTAATTATTAATTGAAGAGAGATCTCTCGAAAGCTTCATGGCGCAGAAGTTCGGACCGCACATGGTGCAATACTCCCCGTCGGTATGGCGTCCTTCGTTGAAGTATTCCAGCGCACGGTCGGGGTCAAGGCTCAGATGGAACTGGTCGCGCCAGCGGAACTCATAACGGGCTTTGCTGAGGGCGTTGTCGCGGATTTGTGCTCCGGGATGTCCTTTGGCAAGGTCGGCGGCATGGGCAGCTATCTTATAGGTAATGACTCCCGTACGCACATCTTCGCGGTTGGGCAATCCGAGGTGTTCTTTCGGAGTGACATAGCACAACATTGCCGTACCCAGCCAGCCGATTTGAGTGGCTCCGATGGCTGATGTGATGTGGTCATATCCCGGAGCGATGTCTGTTACCAACGGACCGAGGGTATAGAACGGAGCGTTGTGACAATGTTCGATCTGGCGTTGCATGTTCTCTTGAATCTTGTGCAAAGGCACATGGCCCGGACCTTCGATGAATGCCTGTACGTTCTTTTCCCATGCACGGACAACAAGTTCACCCATGGTGTCGAGTTCGGCAAATTGGGCTTCGTCATTGGCATCGGCAATACATCCGGGTCGCAGGCCGTCTCCCAGAGAGATGGCTACATCGTATTGGGCAAGGATGTCGCAGATGTCATCGAAATGCTCGTAGAGGAATGACTCCTTGTCGTGTATCAGGCACCATTTGCTCATGATGCTTCCTCCGCGGCTCACGATGCCGCATAAACGCTTGTCCGCCAGGTGTACATTGTGCCGGCGGATACCTGCATGGATGGTGAAATAATCCACTCCTTGTTCGCATTGTTCTATCAAGGTGTCCTTATAGATTTCCCATGTCAGGTCTTCTACTTTTCCGTTCACCTTTTCCAGTGCCTGATAAATAGGTACGGTGCCTACGGGTACAGGGCAGTTTCGGATAATCCATTCGCGGGTTTCGTGGATGTTGTCTCCCGTAGAGAGGTCCATCAACGTATCGCCTCCCCATTTGCAGCTCCATACGGCTTTGTCCACTTCCTCTTCGATGCTCGAAGTTGTGGCAGAGTTTCCGATGTTGGTATTGATTTTCACCAGGAAGTTGCGTCCGATAATCATCGGTTCGCTTTCCGGATGATTGATATTGGCTGGCAATACGGCACGTCCTGCGGCTATCTCGTCACGCACAAATTCGGGAGTGATGTGGGTGTCGATGCCTAATTCTTTGCAATTCATGTTTTCACGGATTGCCACATATTCCATTTCCGGAGTTACGATGCCTTGTTTGGCATAGTACATCTGGGTGCAGCATTTTCCGGCTTTGGCACGATAGGGTAGGGCGATGTGTTCGAAACGCAGGTGATCGAGCGAAGTGTCATCCCGGCGCATCTTGCCATATTCGGAAGTAATGGAAGGCAATTGCTCCACATCCCCTCGTCCGGTAATCCACGGTTCACGCATACGGGCAATGCCTTTCTTCAAGTCTATCTTTACCGAAGGGTCGCTGAACGGGCCGCTGGTATCGTAGATATAAACAGGCGCATTCGGAGTCATCACTTTTTTTCCGTCTTGGATGGTGACGGTAGGGGTCAGGTTTACTTTCTGCATTCCCACTTTGATGAAGGGGAAGAGTGTGCCTTGCATGTAGGCTTTCTCGCGGTGTGCGTAAGGTTTGTTCTCTTGTTCCATGGTGGTATTTTTTGTAGGTGATTAAGGACTACGTACTAGGTTTCACGTACTAGGTAATTCTATATAGTTTGACCGGTGTTTGCCAGACTATTCAGAACCTAGTCACCTAGTCCCTGGTACCTAGTCCCTAATACATTAATTATTCAGAAAAGCGGTTAAGGGTGACGAGGCAGAAGCTTCGAAGCTCTCACTTTGCACGCCAAGTCCTGCTTCGTAAGCACGGCGTCCGGCTATCACGGCTTCCTTGAAGGCAATAGCCATTTCTTCCGGATTTCCGGCTACAGCGATTGCTGTGTTTACCAGACAGGCGTCTGCTCCCATTTCCATGGCTTCGGCTGCATGGCTCGGTGCACCGATACCAGCATCTACTACTACCGGCACATTACTTTGTTCGATGATAATGCGCAAGAAGTCGCGTGTCTGCAATCCCTTATTTGTACCGATAGGGGCGGCGAGTGGCATCACTGTAGCGGCTCCGGCTTCTTCCAGGCGTTTGCAAAGGGTAGGATCTGCCTGGCAATAAGGTAATACCACAAATCCCAGCTTCACCAATTCTTCTGTCGCTTTCAACGTTTCGGCAGAGTCGGGCAGAAGATAGCGCGGGTCTGGATGAATCTCCAGCTTCAACCAGTTGGTGCCGAATGCTTCGCGTGCCATTTGTGCGGCGAATACAGCTTCTTCTGCCGTACGCACACCCGAAGTGTTGGGCAAAAGTTGGATATGCGGATGAACGATGTGATGCAACATATCGTCTTCCTTATCATTCAGTTCAATGCGTTTCATGGCCACGGTCACCATTTCCGTGCCCGAAGCCAGGATAGCTTTCTCCATAATCTCATTCGAGTTGAATTTGCCTGTACCTAAAAACAAGCGCGAGTCGAATTCTTTATCGGCGATAATCAGTTTTTTCATATATTCAATATCAACTATTAATTATTAACTGTTAACTATTAATTATCCTCCTTGTTTCTGCTATCGGGTCATCCGCACGCAGGATGCTTCCGCTAAGAGCAATGCCCGATACTCCAGTCTGCATAATAGCCGGAATATCTTCGAAGGCGATGCCTCCAATGGCTACGATAGGCAAGTTGATGCCTGCCTCTTTCATGCGTGATACGATATTCCGGTAGCCTTCCAATCCCAGAACAGGACTTAGGTTTTTCTTGGTTGTTGTGAAGCGGAACGGTCCGCAGCCAATGTAGTCGGCACCTGCGGCATAATGCATCTGCACGTCTTCGAATGTGTTTGCCGTACCTCCGATAATAAAGTCTTTTCCCAGCAGTTTGCGGGCTTCGGCTATCGGCATGTCCTTTTTACCCAGATGCACACCGTCGGCATGTAGCTTTTTTGCCAAAGCCACGTGATCGTCTATGATGAACGTGGCTCCGTACTGGCGGCATAAGTCCTGTACACGTATCGCTTCCTTTTCTACCTCTTCTTCGGTTGCCTCCTTCATGCGCAACTGAATCCACCGGCATCCGCCTTCCAGTGCCATCCGGGCAGAGTCGAAGTAGGTATATCGGTCGGTGTAATGGGTAATGAATTGCAGTTCCATAGCTGTATTATCCTCCACAAGCCGCTTTGATGATAACTAAACTATCGTTTGGTTGTAAGGTTTGGTCTGCCCATTTTTCACGGGGAATCATACGGTTGTGCAAAGCTATGGCTACTCCTTTTTCAGGAAGCTCCAGTTGTTTTGCCAAATCGGCAATGGTATTCCCTTGGGTTAAATCGGTCTCTTTGTTGTTTACAATAACTGTCATAGTGGTTCTCTATATAAATAAAGTATAAATATAATAAGGAGTAATCCAAAGAGACACCTTTCAGGAGAGGGAGGTATGTAAAGAGTGTTTTCCGAAGAAACAATCCCTTCGCCGGTACTAACCGTATCAGGTTCGTAGGGTATGATCTCAGCCCGACATGGGCACCCCTTTGTTTTACTTTCCGGCAAAGATAGAAGAACTTTTTGAGAAAAACAAAAAATGGTTGGAAATATACAGGCAAACACATAAATTATGCAGATTATCCTCAATGCCGGAAAAGATTATCTTCTACATCGGGAAACAATCGTTGTGCTAAAAAACTGTTTTGAATTTCTACAAAAAGTCTTTCTTGGTTTGATATATTCGTTTAATCCGTCTCTCTATTCTTTCTCTTGCTGATTTGTGGGGTCTCCTTTCAAGATGGGAAGAGTAATTTGATATTTCACGGCTAGGATACGGACTATCAATACCGTCATTCCGCCTACAATCTGCGAGACATAATCCTCCATGCCCAATTGAAGGCAACCCCAATATGCAAGTCCTCCAATCACACATGCCATGGCATAAATTTCTTTTCGGAAAATCAACGGAATCTCGTTTATAAAAACATCACGGATTACTCCTCCTGCCGCACCTGTTATGCTCCCCATGATAATAGCGACCCAAAACGGAAATCCCAAAGCAATAGTCTTACCGAATCCTACTACAGTAAATAATGCAAGTCCAATACTGTCGAAAAAGAAAAAAGTGTTATTCAGATGAATCAGGTATTTGCCAAAAATAATAACGAAAAACATGGCAAAAGCCGTACAGATTAAATAGATGGGGTCGGTCATCCATACGGGTGTCACGTTTAGCATCACATCACGCGGGGTTCCACCTCCGATGGCTGTTGCCAACCCCACGATATATGCTCCAAACCAGTCAAAACGTTTGGCAGAAGCCAAACGGATGCCGCTAATAGCGAAAGCAAATGTGCCTATGAAATCAAGAATTTGAACAAATGAAATCATAATTTTATATCTAAATTTATAACATACATCACAAAACCCTACAGGTCTGGTATCCCTATCTGTTTCTGTGACAAAATAAGTTTAATCTCTACTCTTTTCTCACCACGTGTAATTGAATCCTAGACTCAACAATTCCTGAAGTTGAAAATAACTATCGTCATCCGCTTCAAGCGTTACCGAATCATCGAAACGTGCGTGCACGAATAACTTTGTTGAAAAATATTTATTGAATGCAAACGTAAACGTATTTTCCCATTCTGCCAAGACTTTTTCATAATTTGTTGTATACGAAAAACGTGACTCCCATAGCAAGTTGTTCAACAGGTTCCATTTCAACGTGGTTTCCAGGCGCGAACCCAACTGATTCTCTATCTTATGTCCTGCCTCGATATTGAATTTAGTCGGGTCTACCCGGTCGCTTGTCACACTATAGCGTGAGTAGTTGAACGGATTGATCAGGACAGACAAGTTACAGATGTTGTCTTTCACATATTTATAATCCATACCGATACCGATGTTCAGTTCGGCAGGAGAGAGTAAGCCCGAAACGAGATTGTCCGAGTTCGTATCATATTTGGAAAAGAATTGAGTCTTGAATTCTGCCGAAATCGTATAATACCAGTTCCAGATTGCTTTGTAGCCGAATTTCGAACTGAGGCGGAGCATATCTTCACTGGTTTTGTACTGGTGCACGGTATCCGAAGGGGCTGTGATAAATCCCAGTTTCCATTCGATTTTGTTTTCAAACTGGATTTTCTGCTTGTCATCGTAATTGAATTGCCATGTCATACCAGACAAAAGCGAAACAGTACTTTCTCCTCCCTTATACCAATTGTCCGAAATATAGTTTTGTGAAAACTGGATATAACCGTTCCCTGAAATGGTCCAAAAATTCGGCCGGATTATCAATAAATTATCTTCACCCATCCGGTATGTCGATTCTGGAGTCAGCAAGGTAAGCACTTTGTTCTTTCGTGGTTTCCTGACAATCATTTCATCCGGCAAAGGCTCCAGGCCGCTTAGGTCGTTTTCGTTTTTACGTACCAAATTAGGATATTGTACGTAAAAGTTTAACAGTTGGCGGTTGATGGCACGGTCGACATCCGCTGTATGCGTAAGACGGGGTATCTGGAACAGAGAATCTTTTATCGGATTTTTTTCCGGGAAAGGACTTTCCGGCTTCCAGCCATCGATAGAGATTGCCTGCTCAATAGCATCCGAGTAATATGTGGCAGGCATGGCAAGCTTGAAATAATCGGCATCCGGACGAATCCACGCCGGAGCATGTGGTATGAAGATATCATCCCAACGTTCTGACATTTCCTGCCGGGTTTTCCGATATTGGGAGAGCAGTGCATAAAAACGGGCTTTTACTTTCCGGTTTATGGGGTTTACAACCGGTTCCTTTATTACAGCAACCATTGTATCTAACGAAACAGACAATGTATCATTTAACGGATTTACAGCTGGAACCGATACTGAATCACCCGAAAGTTCTGTTATACCTGTTGTATCTGTCGCATACACACGGTCTGTTTTTATCGAATCTGCATCCGTTTGTGCAAAGCCATACATACTTATTAATAATAATCCCACAAAAATGCCTATCGTCTTCATTTTCTTATTTTGATATATTTATATAAACATCTGTATTTCTCTCTGTGAAAGTTTAGATATCCAATAAAGTTGATGAATGGTCCGCAAGCAGTCAATACATACCCTTGAAAAATGAATATATACTGCATCCGCGATTGAATATAACTTCATCCGCCTACGGATATATACTTCATCGGCGAATGCAGTACTACTGCGTTTTCAACCCGACCGTATTGGCTAATTACGGACATTCATATTAAGAAACTATTTTGAATTTCTCCAAAAAGTTTTTCTCGTCTTGATGTTTCCGTTTTCGTGTGTGCTTTGGGCGATTTTTTGGTTCTTTCCGCTCCTGTTCTTTGTCAGATAGCCCGCTATCTTCCTCATCATACAAACGGAAATGCCTCAAAAACTCATCCCAAATCAGCACACGATAAATTCAAAACAGTTTCTAAAGTTTTTGCAAAAATACAATTTTTTCCATTTGCAGAACAGGGGTGCCTATTTAAAATAGAACCGAAATGAAAAAGAATCGCACTCTTACAACAGATATGTGGCAAAGAATGTTTATTGAGAAATGAATTCCGCATTTTGCCCAATAAGGAGTTAAAAGGAGTTATCTCAGGGAGTTAAAAGAAGTTAGAAGCCAATACTTTTGCTCATGGAAGCCATAGCAGGACTGTTGGCCTTTAACTTCTGCCGAAAGCATAACTCCTTCTAACTTCCTTTTATACTATGGGCATTTTGCGGACCACATATTAGTTTTTATGGTTACATGCAGGATAATTTGCAGTATCATAGTGCAAGATTCGGCAATTTTTACTAATTTTGCCACTTTGAAATAGAAGTGCTAAACCAAAAACATTAAAACTAACATATTGTGGCAGAAACAAAGTACATTTTCGTAACAGGTGGTGTTGCCTCTTCTTTGGGAAAAGGCATTATTTCATCATCTATCGGTAAGTTGCTGCAAGCCAGAGGCTACAGCGTGACTATACAAAAGTTTGATCCCTACATCAACATCGATCCTGGAACACTGAACCCATACGAGCACGGTGAATGCTACGTCACGGTGGACGGACACGAGGCTGACCTCGACTTAGGACATTACGAACGCTTCCTGGGAATCCAGACAACGAAGGCGAACAACATCACGACAGGCCGTATCTACAAGAGCGTTATCGACAAGGAACGCCGCGGTGACTACCTGGGTAAGACGGTGCAGATTATTCCCCATATCACGGACGAAATCAAGCGCAACATCAAATTGTTGGGCAACAAGTACAAGTTCGATTTCGTAATTACTGAAATCGGCGGAACTGTAGGCGATATTGAGTCGCTCCCTTATCTGGAAAGCATCCGCCAGCTGAAATGGGAATTGGGACGCAACGCCTTGTGCGTGCACCTTACTTATGTACCCTATCTGGCTGCAGCCGGTGAGTTGAAGACCAAACCCACACAGCATTCTGTCAAGGAATTGCAGTCGGTGGGCATCCAGCCCGACATTCTGGTATTGCGTGCCGAACACGCATTGAGTACGGGGCTGAAGAAGAAAGTGGCCTTGTTCTGTAATGTCGATGAAAATGCTGTCGTACAGTCTATCGACATGCCTACCATTTATGAAGTGCCGCTCCGCATGCAAGAGCAAGGACTTGATGTCACCATCCTCAAGAAAATGGGCCTTCCCATTGGCGAGACTCCGACACTGGGTCCGTGGCGTGCCTTCTTGGAACGCCGTCATCATGCTACAGAAGTAGTGCGTATCGGTCTGGTGGGAAAATATGACTTGCAGGATGCCTATAAGTCTATCTTGGAAGCCCTCTCGCAGGCTGCCACCTACAACGACCGCAAGGCAGATATTCATTTCATCAACAGCGAGAAGCTGAACGAAGGCAATGTGGAAGAAAATCTGAAGGACATGGACGGTGTCATCATCTGTCCGGGATTCGGTCAGCGAGGCATTGACGGCAAATTTGTAGCTATCAAGTATTGCCGTACCCATGATATACCCACTTTTGGCATTTGCCTGGGCATGCAGTGCATGGCCATCGAATTTGCCCGTAACGTATTGGGCTATGCCGATGCCAACAGCCGTGAAATGGATGAGCAGACCCCTCATAATGTCATCGACATCATGGAAGAACAGAAATCTATCACTAACATGGGTGGCACGATGCGTCTGGGAGCCTATGAATGCGTACTCGAACCAGGCTCGAAGGTTTACGAGGCCTATCAGACAGAACACATTCAGGAGCGCCACCGCCACCGCTACGAGTTTAACAACGACTACAAGGAAGAATTCGAGAAAGCAGGAATGAAGTGCGTGGGCATTAATCCAGAATCAGATTTGGTGGAAATCATCGAAATTCCTACCTTGCGCTGGTTCATTGGTACCCAGTTCCACCCCGAATACAGCAGCACCGTGCTCAAGCCGCACCCGCTGTTCTTGTCATTCGTCAAAGCGGCAATCAGCAAGTAAAAAGATTCGCACAGAGAACACAGGGATATGCAGAGTATTTAACTAAAAAAATCTTCTGGTATATCCTGTGCCCTCTTGTGGAAACAGAAAAGAATAACTTATAAATTTAAAAGCAAATGGATAAAAACACGTTAGTGGGAGCCATCCTGATTGGCGCAGTTGTCATCGGATTCAGCATCTACAGCCGCCCTAGCCAGGAAGAGATGGAGCGTGCACAGCACTACCAGGACTCCATCGAGACTGTGGTGCAACAGCAGGAAGAACAGATGCTGAAAGCCAAGCAGGCTGAAGCTGCACAAGTGCTTCAGGCAGACTCCACTTCGCAATTCTTCGCCCATACCCAAGGCACCGAACAGTTCACTACCCTCGAAAACAACGTCGTGCAAATCACGCTTTCCAACAAGGGAGGACGAGTAAGCAAGGCGATGCTGAAAGAATACAATGACCAGCAAAAGCAACCGCTGGTATTGTTCGATGGCGATGATGCCTCGCTCAACATCGGTTTCGAAGGAAAGAACGAGAACATATTGAGCAGCAATCTGTATTTTGAAACCACGGATGTAACCGATAGCACCGTAACAATGCGCTTGAACGCGGCGAATGGTGGACATTTGGACTTCAAGTACCGCCTGTTGCCAGACTCGTACATGCTCGACTTTACCGTGCAGGCCAGCGGTTTGCAGAACTTTTTTTCGCCTGCGGTAAAGACTATGACTATCGACTGGAAGCAACGTGCACGCCAGATGGAGAAAGGATACAACTTCGAGCAGCGATATACCTCGCTAACCTACAAGCCGGTGGGGGATAGCTTCGACTACTTAAGCGAGACCAAGGATGAGCAGGCAAGTATAACCGAACCGCTTGATTGGGTAGCGTTTAAGAACCAATACTTCTCGTGTGTGTTTATGGCTGAGAAGAACTTCGAAAATGCTACTCTTGACTCGAAGATGGAAGAAAAAAGTAGCGGCTATATGAAAAATTATCATGCCGGCATGCAAACAGCTTTCGATCCTACCGGTACACAGCCCAGCCACTTCCAGTTCTACTTTGGCCCCAACCATTTCAAGACATTGCTGGCCAGCAATGACCTGAGCTTCAAAGATAAAGATCAGGAACTGGAAGACCTGGTTTACTTGGGTTGGCCCATTATACGGCTCATTAACCGCTGGTTCACCATCAACCTCTTCGACTGGTTGTCGGGACTGGGACTGAGCATGGGTGTCGTTATCCTGCTGATGACTATCATCGTGAAGATATTGGTACTGCCCACTACGTGGAAATCGTTTATATCTTCGGCTAAGATGCGTGCCCTGAAGCCTTATGTAGATAAAATCAACGAGAAATATCCCAAGCAGGAAGATGCGCTCAAGAAACAACAGGAAACCATGTCGCTTTATAGCCAGTACGGCGTAAGTCCGATGGGAGGGTGCTTGCCGATGCTGATACAGACACCAGTGTTCATGGCGCTATTCTTTTTCGTACCCAATGCTATCGAGTTGCGTCAGCAGAGTTTTCTGTGGGCCAGCGATCTTTCATCGTATGATGATTTGATTCACTGGAGCACCAGCATCCCGTTGTTGGGAAATCATCTCAGCCTGTTCTGCCTGCTTTTCAGTGCCACTACGGTAATCAACCAGATTATCATGATGAAACAGCAAGACACAGGTGCCAACCCACAGATGGCAGCTATGAAATGGATGATGTATATCATGCCGGTAATGTTCTTTTTTATTTTCAATGAATATGCTTCAGGATTGAGTTATTATTACTTTATCTCTGGGTTAATAGGTATTCTTACGATGTGGATCATGCGGCGCATGACCGATGAAAAGAAGTTGCTGGCACAACTGGAAGCCAATAAGAAAGCGCCTTCTGAACGCAAGCAAAGCGGACTGATGGCGAAGCTGGAAGCCTTGCAGAAAGAGCAGGAACGCCTGCAGAAGGAACGTGAAGGACGAATGAATAAAAAACATTAAGAATTGTTTTTCAATAAAATAAAAAAGCTCTGTTCTATTAAGAATCGGAGCTTTTTCATTTTATTGAAAACAGAATTTACAGAGGAACATCAGTGAATCACAGACAAACAGTTTCTGTGCATTAGAAATGTATTTACAATGCTATATTGCTATACATTCTCTAATTTTATTTCTTTTTTTAGAGCAAAAGCTTTGACATATTATTTGATTTGGTTACATTTGCGCAACTTAAAGAGATAATATTATGAATTGGCTACAAGATTTATTGACGAATCCCAACTCCATAGCGCACATTGTTGCGCTTTATGCCTTTGTAATTTCAGGCGGAGTACTCTTAGGGAAAATTAAAATTTTCGGCATCTCGCTGGGAGTTACTTTTGTCTTGTTCGTTGGAATCTTGGCAGGGCATTTCGGCTTTACGGGGAATCCTGCCATCCTTTCTTTCCTGCAAGACTTTGGGTTAATATTGTTTGTCTTCTGCATTGGTCTGCAGGTAGGTCCTTCATTTTTCTCCTCATTTAAGGAGGGAGGAATTAGACTGAACCTACTTGCTACTGGCATTGTTGCATTTAATATCATTGTTGCCCTTATTATTTATTATGCATTGCAAGGACGCATTGAAGTTCCGATGATTGTGGGTATCCTTTGTGGTGCTGTAACGAATACACCGGGACTAGGAGCCGCCAACGAAGCGTTGCAGCAGCTACACTATGAGGGTCCGGAAATTGCCATGGGATATGCATGTGCTTATCCGTTGGGAGTAATCGGCATTATTCTTTCAATGATTCTTATCCGCTATATATGCAGGGTAGATCTTGATAAAGAATCGGAAGTTATCCAACAAGCCGAAGAAGCCAACCCGCATCTGAAACCTTATCGGATTCAGTTGAGGGTAGAAAATCCGGCTTTAAATGGGAAGACAATTTTGCAGTTGCAAAACTTTCTGGCGCGTAATTTAGTGTGTTCGCGTATCCTCCAAAACGGAGAGGTAAATATTCCTAATTCTAAAACAGTGCTACACACAGGTGATGAAATGAACATCGTATGTGCCGAAGATGACGCAGAGGCAATAGAGGCCTTTATCGGTTCAAAAATTGAAGTGGACTGGGAACATCAGAATACAGAAAACAAACCGATGGTATCGCGCCGTATTTTGGTGACACAACCTTCTATTAACGGGAAAACTGTGGGTGAACTACATTTCAGTAGCATGTATGGTGTGAATGTGACTCGTGTCAATCGTTCGGGTATGGATCTTTTTGCAGCCCGAAGTTTAACATTGCAGGTCGGTGACCGTGTAATGGTAGTAGGACCGCAAGATGCCATTGAACGTGTGGCTGGAATGTTAGGTAACCAGTTGAAACGTTTGGACCACCCCAATATTGTGACTATTTTTGTGGGGATTCTTTGTGGTATTATTTTTGGCAGCCTGCCATTTGCTATTCCAGGTATCCCTACACCTATAAAGCTAGGCTTAGCAGGTGGTCCATTAATCATTTCTATTCTGATTGGACGTTTCGGATATAAAGTTCATTTAGTGACTTATACTACAATGAGTGCAAATCTGATGCTGCGTGAAGTCGGATTGGTTTTGTTCTTGGCAAGTGTGGGCGTCAAGGCTGGTGAAAACTTCGTGCAAACTGTTGTTGAAGGTGATGGTTTGCTATATGTAGGAGTCGGTTTTCTTATTACATTACTTCCTTTAATGATTATCGGCTTAATAGCACGGTTATACTATAAAATCAATTATTATACCCTGATAGGTTTGATCGCTGGTAGTACAACTGATCCACCAGCACTGGCATATTCTAATCAAGTGTCAGGTAATGACGCACCAGCGGTAGGTTACTCTACAGTATATCCATTAGTTATGTTCTTGCGAATTTTAACTGCACAATTATTCATCCTATTCATGGCTTAAACCACTAAAAGCCAATAATAAATTCAATAGGAGAGGAGCAAAAAATAGAATTAATAAATGAACAATTGACAATTATGGTGCTACCAACTAATTGTCAATTGTTCATTGTTAGGTTACTTAGTCATTATCATTATCCATATCGATGAGATTTCCATTAAGGTCAAAAGTCAATTCCCAAAAATTGGAGAGTCTTACTTCGTATTCATAACGGTCTTTCTCAATCTTTATTACATTGGCATCGGGATAATTGCTTTTTACGAATTCTTGTACTTTGGTTGGCACTATGGCTTGTGGAACCGTCATCCGCCGGCAACTCACATCTTTCCAATTACCTTTTTTATCGAATTCAACCTTATCACCATTGATGAATATAACATCGTAGGACGAATCAAGAAATTCTTTTTCCATTTTGACAAAAGCAACTTTCGCATCAGCAAAATGTTGCTTAATAAAAGTTTGTGCAGCCGCCGGCAGCTGTTCAAAAGTAATAGGCTTATCATTGTCTGCCATAGCTACTTGCATCGAAAACATACATACTAATAAAAACATCCACTTTTTCATAAGGCTTACATTTTTAATGGTTAATAATTTCATTCCGTTTAATTTTTCTATTGCAAAGTAAAGCAGCAAATCTGAAAGAATTTGGGAATTGAAAAAATTAGAATACCTATTAACATTCTTTTTATGTTTATCAATTCGATAAAAACAAATGATTGAAAGTGGTGGAAATATTATTATGAATTAAACATAATCGCGATTATACTAATATTGGACGTTTATCCAATTTTATAATAGTCAGTAAAAGTATGCGATTTATCGAGAATATTATCTACCTTTGTCTGCAGAACTCATTGTTCCTAAACATGGAAAGACAAAAGAAATAAACCGAATCAAATTTGATTTTGTAATCTACTAAAATCAATTTAACCAAATTAAAAGTATGAATAATTTTATGTTTTACAGTCCCACAGAGTTTGTTTTCGGTAAAGATACTGAACTACAGACGGGAACGTTAGTGAAAAAATTTCACGGGACAAATGTATTGATAGTATATGGAAAAAGTTCTGTCCGAAAAAATGGTTTATTGAATCGCGTAAAAGAATCGTTAGAAGAAATAGGCATTGTCTACACCGAACTAGCAGATGTGCAACCTAATCCTACTGATTTGAAAGTGTACGAAGGCATTGAGCTAGGAAGACGTAACCAAGTAGATTTTCTCTTACCTATAGGCGGAGGTTCTGTTATTGACACGGCTAAAGCGATTGCTGCCGGCATCCCTTATGAAGGTGATTTTTGGGATTTCTTCACCGGTAAGAGTGTGCCCCACATAGCGCTGCCTGTGGGTGTGGTGCTCACCATCCCTGCGGCAGGTAGCGAAGGGTCAGGCAATTCGGTCATCACGAAAGTGGACGGACTAAAAAAACTAAGCTTACGCACTCCTGAAGTGTTACGTCCACAATTTGCCATAATGAATCCAGAATTAACTTATACCCTACCTGCTTGGCAGACAGCAAGTGGCATCACCGACATGATGGCGCATATCATGGAGCGTTATTTTACAAATACTCCTGGTACGGAAGTAACCGACCGCCTGTGCGAAGGCATCTTGAAAGCCATTATCGAGGAAGCACGGAAAATAATAGCCGACCCGTATAATTACGAAGCCCGTGCCAACATCATGTGGGCAGGTACCATAGCCCATAATGGCATTTGTGGTACAGGCTGTGAAGAAGACTGGGCCTCTCACTTCATGGAACACGAAGTAAGTGCTCTCTACGATGTGACTCACGGAGCGGGTCTTGCCGTAATTTTCCCTGCATGGCTCACTTACATGATTAACCATAATGTTGGCAAAGTAGCGCAATATGCTGAACGCGTATGGGATGTGCCGGTTAGTGAAGACCAAAAAGCAGTGGCACAAGAAGGTATCACACGCCTGAAAGCCTTCTTATGTGAAATCGGCATGCCTACAACGTTCCGGGAACTTGGCATCGAACACCCAGACATTGACAAACTGGTAAAACATCTGCATGCCAATAAGGGTGAACGAGTAGGTAACTACGTTCCCTTAGACCGCCAGGCAACACGGGAAATTTATGAGATAGCCAATAGTTAACGAAAAAATTAAGGATATTAAAAAAGTTAAAGGAGTGACCAATTCCTTCTGCTTCTGACTTCAAATAAAAACTAGTCTTATGAGATTTGACAATTCAACCATCCGTCGGCAAGACCGGACACTGGAACAAGAACGCGCCTTTGAAATCTTGCGGGAAGGCGAATATGGCGTGCTGTCTATGCGCAGCGAGGACGGGAACGGTGCGTACGGAATCCCCCTTAGTTACGTGTGGGACCGCGGCAATTCCATCTATATCCATTGCGCCCCTACTGGACACAAGCTATTGTGTATTGATGCCTGCCCACAAGTGTCCTTCTGCGTAATAGGACGTACGCAAGTAAAGCCAGCGCAGTTCACTACTGCCTATGAAAGCGTGATTGTGCAATGTACTGCTCACCGCAGCTTACATGAGGCGGAACGCATGTCGGCGCTCTCGCTCTTACTTAGCAAGTATTGTCCAGATAATAAGATGCAAGGCATCGAATATGCCCAAAAGTCGTTCCATCGTACGGAAATAATCCGATTAGACATAGAGCTTGTCAGTGCCAAAAGCAAACAAGCATTTGTCTAAGTTAAACACGAAAAGCTTATTGGAAAGAGGGAAATCCCTATCATGAATAGGAATCTCCCTTGTCCGATTTAGGAAAAATAAGTTGGAAGTACCGAGTGTCAAGTTTATCTTTGCACATAGAAACCAACAACAAGAAAAGGAGGATGACATGAAAACCCAGACACACAAACTTTACCGCATATTTTTCCTGACGGCAATGGTGCTCACATTAGCTTCATGTGAATACGCAGGAATAGGAATCGAATTTGGAAATGGCACGAACAGTTACCGCGAATGTACCGATTATCTATGCAGCAGGACATGGGTGGAAGAATGGTACGATGAGTATGACACGTATTATTATCAGGAACTTCGCTTCTACCCCGATAATACAGGTACGGACTACCTCTATCAAGAAGACCGGTATGGGAACCGAAACGAGTCAACGATGCATTTCGGATGGGACTGGTGGAATGTTTCATACACCAGCATCCGAATTGACTACCGGAACGGTTATTCGTACATGGATAACATCCAGATGGGAGGCAACCAGCTGAACTGCTTGTTCGACAACTATCCGGCCTATTTTACCGGAAAGTGAACTGCACATTCACTACCAAATACAGAAGAGCTATTGAAAACAGACTATGCTTCCCTGCCTTTCTATGGTGAAATAATTGAACAATCTAAATTTAACATTAAAAATAAATGAAAACAAGTTTAATGACTATGACTGCCGCCGTGATGCTTGCTGCAAGTGGACAGACGTACGCCGGCGTGCAAACAGATAAACCTTTTATCGGCAAACAGGAGATAACCATCAAAGACGGCCGGTTAACCCCCGAAGCCCTTTGGGCAATGGGTCGTATCGGTAGCACCAATGTGTCGCCCGATGGAAAACGGATTGCCTACACCGTATCATATTACAGCGTAAAGGAAAACGCTAGTCACACGGTCATCTATGTGATGAACGCTGACGGTACGGGAAACACTATGCTCACCACCTCTGCAACTAGTGAAAATTCCCCTACCTGGATAAAAAACGGTACCAAAATCGCTTTCCTCACATCGGAAAGTGGAAGCAGCCAGCTTTGGGAAATGAATCCTGATGGCAGCGGACGCAAGCAACTCTCGGCACACCCAAGCGATATTGAAGGCTTCCAGTTCTCACCCGACGAAAACAAGGTACTTTTTATTGCTCAAGTAAAATACGGCGAACGCACCTCCGACCTATATCCTGACCTTGACAAGGCGAGCGGACGGGTGATAGATGACTTAATGTACAAGCACTGGGACGAATGGGTGGAAACAATCCCACACCCTTTCATTGCATCTTTTGACGGCAATCAAGTGGGCGATGCTACCGATATCTTAGCTGGAGAGCCTTATGAATCACCGATGAAGCCTTTCGGAGGCATCGAACAACTGGCATGGAGCAACGATGGCAAGCAAATAGCCTATACTTGCCGCAAAAAAAACGGTAAAGAGTATGCCGTATCGACCGACTCGGACATCTACCTTTACGACATTAATACCAAACAGACTCGCAACCTCTGCAAAGAAGATGCCATTGATAAGAACTTGGGCTATGATACCAACCCACAATTTTCGCCAGACGGTAAGCACATTGCCTGGCAAAGTATGGAACGAGATGGCTACGAAAGCGATCGTAACCGCCTGTGCGTAATGAATCTGGACAGTGGAGAGAAAATCTACGTGACGGAAACATTCCAATCAGGCGTGGATAGCTACTGCTGGGCTCCAGACAGTGAGACCTTATACTTTACAGGCGTATGGCACGCTACCAGCATGATTCATAGTACCAACCTGAAGGGAGAGGTGAAACAACTCACTGAAGGAATGTACGATTATACATCGGTCAGCATGTTGAATGATAAGCAACTGCTTACCATGCGCCATTCGCTGAGCGAAGCTGACGAGCTTTTTACTGTCGACCTGAAAGAAAAACACAAGGTGACTCGCATCACGGCGGAAAACGACCATATCTTCGGCCAATTGAAGAAAGGAAAGGTAGAACCCCGTTGGACCAAAACCGTAGACGGCAAGGACATGCTCTCGTGGGTAGTTTATCCCACAGACTTTGACCCGAGCAAGAAATACCCCACCCTACTCTTCTGTGAAGGAGGACCGCAAAGCCCCGTCAGTCAGTTCTGGAGCTATCGCTGGAACCTGCAAATCATGGCTGCCAATGGTTACATAGTCATCGCTCCCAACCGTCGCGGATTGCCTGGATTCGGCATGGAATGGTTGGAGGAAATCAGTACTAACTATGGCGGACATTGCATGGATGATTACTTGAGCGCAATAGACGATATTGCCCAGGAACCCTACGTTGACAAGGAACGCCTAGGTTGCGTGGGAGCCAGCTTTGGAGGATACTCGGTATACTGGCTCGCCGGACACCACAACAAACGTTTCAAGGCTTTTATCGCCCACGATGGATTCTTCAACATGGAACAACAATACTTAGAAACCGAAGAACTGTGGTTTACCAACTGGGACTTAGGCGGTCCATATTGGGATAAGCAGAACCCTGTCGTACAGCGCAGCTATGCCAACTCGCCACACCTCTTCGTCGATAAATGGGATACACCTATCCTTTGTATCCATGGTGAAAAGGATTACCGCATCCTCGCTTCACAGGGAATGGCAGCTTTCAATGCTGCCAAACTCAGAGGAGTGCCCGCTGAACTACTCATTTTTCCCGATGAGAACCACTGGGTGCTGAAACCTCAGAATGGTGTATTATGGCAACGCATTTTCTTTCGCTGGTTGGACAAATGGCTAAAAAATAACCCTAGAAACAAATAACAAGTATGATAAAGAATGTTGTATTTGATTTCGGTGGCGTGATAGTCGACCTCGACCGCGAACAAGCGGTCAAGGCTTTTGTACATCTTGGTCTGACCGATGCCGGCCACATTCTTGACAAGTATCACCAGACCGGAATATTTCAAGAATTGGAAGAAGGGAAACTGCGCGAAGAAGACTATCGTGAGAAACTGGGGCAATTGTGCGGACGCACACTGAAGCGCGAAGAAGTACGTCAGGCCTGGATGAGTTTCGTGAGTGGCATGGACTTGCGCAAACTGGACTACATCACCGAATTGCGCAAGCAGGGGTATCGTACCTTCCTACTTAGTAACACCAATCCCTACCTGATGGATTATTGGGCACGCACGCCCCAGTTCACTCCTTCGGGTAAAAGCATTGACACGTATTTCGACAAGCTCTACCTCTCGTTCGAGATGAGATGTATGAAACCTGGAATGGATATTTTCAAAAAAATGTTGGAAGACGCACGGATGCAGCCTGAAGAAACACTATTCATTGATGATAGTATAACGAATATAGAATCAGGTAAAAAAGCAGGTATGAACACTTTATGCGTATCAAATCTGTCTGATTGGCGGAAACAAGTAGATAATCTACTGGCAAAAGTCAACCAATCAGGTCTTATCCAGAAGTCATGACAGTACGGGAAGTTTACTAAGATTCAGCAATTTGCACAATAAAGATGGCATATAAGATGATTAAATAGGTAGTTCATCTTCATATGCCATCTTTTATTTTTAAGGACATTCGGATAATCCTGAAACAGGCTTTTATATTTCCCTGAGACCTTCTATAAATTCACACAATTAATCCTCGCCAAGCAAGAATTCCATAACTTGACATGCCGACTTCGCAACCGAAGTTCCAGGACCAAATATAGCCATTACACCAGCTCGATAAAGAAAATCGTAGTCTTGCGGAGGAATAACACCACCGGCAAATACAAGTATGTCTTCACGGCCTAAATTTTTCAGCTCTGCGATAATTTGTGGAATAAGTGTCTTATGTCCTGCAGCCAGTGATGATACTCCTACAGCATGCACATCGTTCTCTACAGCTTCACGAGCTGCTTCTGCCGGAGTTTGAAACAAAGGACCCATATCTACATCGAAGCCACAATCAGCAAATCCTGTGGCTACAACTTTAGCCCCTCGGTCGTGTCCGTCTTGTCCCATTTTAGCAATCATTACCCGCGGACGCCTTCCCTCTTTTTTGGCAAACTCTTCGGTTAACTCACACGCCCGTGTAAAGTCTGCATCTTTTTTACTTTCTGATGAATACACGCCTGAAATTGTTTTAATTACTGCTTTATATCTTCCTACCACCTTTTCGCATGCGTACGAAATCTCACCCAATGTTGCACGTACTTTGGCTGCCGCCACTGCAAGTTCAAGTAAATTCCCCTTACCGGTGCGTACACATTCTGTAATTGCATTCAAGGCATTATCTACCTCTTCTTGATTTCTTCCTTCACGCAGACGTCGCAGATTTTCTATTTGTTCTTGACGTACAGCTGTATTATCTACTTCCAGGATATCAATCGGATCTTCTTTTTCCAAACGATACTTGTTAGTACCAACAATAGTCTGTTCGCCCGAATCAATACGTGCCTGAGTACGTGCTGCTGCTTCTTCAATACGCATTTTCGGAATTCCTGTCTCGATAGCTTTTGCCATTCCACCCAATTTTTCAATCTCTTGAATATGTTCCCATGCACGATGGGCAAGTTCATGAGTCAATGATTCTACGTAATAAGACCCAGCCCACGGATCTATCTCACGGCAAATCTGTGTTTCTTCCTGTATATAAATTTGAGTGTTACGTGCGATACGTGCCGAAAAATCGGTAGGCAGCGCAATAGCTTCGTCTAAAGCATTGGTATGCAAAGATTGTGTATGTCCTAATGCAGCTGCCATTGCTTCAATACAAGTACGGCCAACATTATTAAAAGGATCTTGTTCGGTAAGCGACCATCCGGATGTCTGGGAATGAGTACGCAAAGTAAGTGATTTGGGGTTCTTCGGATTAAATTGCTTGACTATTTTTGCCCACAACATACGCGCCGCACGCATCTTGGCAATCTCCATGAAATGGTTCATGCCGATTGCCCAAAAGAAAGAAAGCCGAGGAGCAAAGGCATCAATGTCAATCCCAGCCGCAATCCCGGCACGAAGATATTCCAATCCATCGGCAAGAGTATAGGCAAGCTCGATATCAGCTGTAGCACCAGCTTCCTGCATGTGATAGCCTGAAATAGAAATTGAATTGAATTTGGGCATCTTCTGCGAGGTGTATTCAAAAATATCAGAAATGATTTTCATTGAAAATGCAGGTGGGTAGATATACGTATTACGCACCATGAATTCTTTCAATATGTCATTCTGAATAGTGCCAGCCATTTCCTCCAGTTTCGCTCCCTGCTCTAATCCTGCATTGATATAAAATGCCATAATGGGCAATACGGCACCATTCATGGTCATTGAAACGGACATCTTGTTCAAGGGAATGCCATCAAACAAGACTTTCATATTTTCAAGTGAACAGATAGATACACCTGCTTTCCCCACATCTCCTACTACACGAGGATGATCTGGGTCATAGCCACGATGAGTAGGAAGGTCAAACGCGACCGACAATCCTTTCTGTCCTGAAGCCAAGTTACGACGGTAAAATGCGTTCGACTCTTCTGCTGTAGAAAAACCAGCATACTGACGGATTGTCCAAGGACGGAAAGCATACATCATCGAGTAAGGCCCACGCAAAAATGGTGGAAGCCCTGCTGCATAATTGAGGTGTTCCATACCTTCCAGGTCTTCCTGGGTATAGACAGGTTTTACTTGGATTTGCTCAGGTGTTTTCCAGCTAGCAGTAATGCCATTGGAGCGTTGCCATTCTTTTCCATCTTGAGGATGAAAGCCGGCAAATATGTCAATGTCTTTAAAATTCGGTTTCATGGTTTATGGTTATTCCGTGGTTCTGTGTTCGATAAGTCAATCATAATAATTCAGCATTGAATGTACGCAAGGTTTCCAATACATTGCAACGGACATGAATGAAATGTTTAATACCTGCTGCTTTTAAGTCCTCCATGCAGGCAGGAGCACCTGCAACAATGAACATTGCACGACCGTTCAAAGCCTGATAGGCAGGCACTGCATATTGAGCATATTCATCGTCACTGGAGCAAAGGACTACAACATCTGCATTTGACTTTAAAGCCGCTTCTATGCCTTCCTCCACTGAATCAAAGCCCAGGTTATCTATTACTTCATATCCGGCACATGCCAGGAAATTGCAAGAGAACTGGGCGCGTGCCTGACGCATTGCCAGATTGCCAATGGTAAGCATAAACGCTTTCGGACGTTTTCCCGAACGTTCGGTTTCCAGGCGGAGTGCTTCAAATTGGCTTGCTGCACGCTCGGTACTGAGTCTTGCAAACGATTTTTCCTCCTCATGATGATGCTTTCCATCACATCCGCACACATGTTCATACGGGACTTTACTTCCAGCTATTTCATTAAAGTTCGGATACTGATTGGTTCCCAGCAGAATTTCTTTCCGGCGTGATACAGCTTCGTGGCGTGCCTGGTTACTTTGGTTTACGGCATTCTGTACATTTTCTGCAAGAATAGCTTTTACCATTCCACCTTCTTCATCGGTTTTCAGAAACAGGTTCCATGCCTGCTTGGCTATGGATACAGTAAGGTTTTCAATGTAATATGAACCGCCGGCAGGGTCTACAATACGATTGAAGTGAGACTCTTCTTTCAGCAACAGTTGTTGGTTGCGTGCCAAACGTTCAGAAAATTCACTCGGCGTTTCATAAACACTGTCAAAAGGAGTGACGGTTATCGAATCCACCCCTGCCAAGGCTGCACTCATTGTTTCCGTCTGTGTGCGAAGCAGATTAACATACGAATCAAACAACGTCAGGTTGAATGTAGAGGTTTCTGCGTGTATATTCATTTGGCATGCCGTATCTTCCTTCGGCTGGTAAGCTTTCACTATAGACGCCCAAAGCATACGTGCAGCACGGAATTTGGCGATTTCCATAAAATAGTTAGAACTTATGCCAAAATGGAACTTGATTTTTCTTGCAGCAAGGTCTGCTGGAATTCCGCTTTCTACCAGCCTGCTAAGATATTCATTCCCCCATGCCAATGCATAGCCTAATTCTTGATAAATATAGGAGCCGGCATTGTTAAGTTGACATGCATTGACAACTACACAGCGGAAATGGGGATAATCGGCAAGAATACGTACCAGCTCAGCTGCCTGGCTGATAATCGGGCTTACATCTTTACCTTTTTGCAGCATCTTGCCGATAGGGTCAAAATTGAGCGATCCGTAAAGTTTGTCAGAGGCATACCCTTTCTCTTTAAAATAATCGGTTAGTAACTGCGCCAACAGCACGGTGTGACGCTGGCAAGTAGTGAAGTTCAATTCGATGCTGTCACAATAGATTCCTTCCAATAACGTGCGAAGGTATTCAGCATTCAAGTCTTTTGCCTTGATATGAAATCCTAGCGAATCAACACCCTTGTTGAGTAAGGCAAGAGCATGCTGATTGGCTTCTAAAGGATTTTCCACATGGATATCTTGACGAATAAACCAGGCATTGTCATTTTTTTTATTTCCTCTCAAATAAGGGAATTCACCTGGAAGCGAATCAATTGTTTTCAGTTCTTCCAAATCTTCCCGACGATAAAAAGGCCTTACATTAAAACCTTCATTGGTTTTCCATACCAATTTCTTTTCATAGTCAGCTCCTTTCAGATCTGTCTGGATTCTGTCCATCCATTCTTGAGTTGTCACTTCTGGAAAATCGGAAAAGAGTTTTTCTCTATTATCTGTCATACTTTGTGTTTTATGGGTTTACGATTTAAGTTGATTGGCACACAGATTAAATACGCATGCTTAGGCAAATATACAAAATTATAGTAGAACAAAACTGATTTGCGGATTTTTTTTAAATGAATTCCGCAATTAGAGCCTGTCGTTTAAATTTTGCTCAGGTTAATTTTGCGAATTGTTTTCGAGGATGTTTTTCTGATTTTATGAGGAGGATAGCGGGCTATCTGACGAATAAAATCGGGAAAACAGACCGGAAACAAACGAAAAAGAACCTGATAGAATATTACTTTATTGGAAAATTTAAACGACAGGCTCTTAATTTTGCATACACATTAAATGTCCGCAATTTGCCAATCTGACCGTATAAAAATGCAGTAGTACTGCATTTGCCGATAAAGTCTCTATTCATTTTTAGGGAGATGTATTGACTGTTTGCAATATTCATTTGTAAAAATTAGAGTTTCTTAGAAACGGTTTCGTTTTTTGACTCATGACGGATTTTTGCAACTCTCCATTAAAAAACAGCCTTTCCCCTATTTTTAAAAATGAATACCGTATGTATGTTTCAACTCATCCATCACAAAGACACTTTCCAGTGAACTTAGATGTTCAATAGTACCTAAGACATTAAGTATGAATGCTTGATAATGTTTCATATCCTTGGCATGGATTTTTAGCAAATAATCATAGCTTCCGGAAATGTTGTAACATTCGGTCACTTCTGGAATCCCTTGCACAATGCGACTGAAATCTTGGGCAATGTCACGGTTAAGACGAGTCATCTTCACTTTACAAAAAACAATAAACCCCTGGTGAAGTTTTTCAGCATCTACTATCGCCATATATTTCTTAATGTATCCATTTGCTTCCAGCCGCTTCAGACGTTCGAACACTGGAGTAGATGACAGGCTGACCCGTGCGGCAAGTTCTTTAGTCGTAAGCCGGGCATTTTCTTGCAAAACACGAAGAATCTGCAAATCTATTTTATCTAATGTTTCCATAAAAGAATTCTATTCTGTTTTATATCCCTTTTGGAATATTACATTGTGCAGTTATTCTATTTTAGGATACAAATATAGATAGATTTTCCAAATAAAGGACAAACATTGATTGTTATTTCCAGAATTACTTATTTTGCAGAAAAATATTTAGAAGAAATTCAAAACAGTTTCTCAATAATCTTTATAAAAAAACAATGGACAAGACTAAACTTCATTTCGAAACGTTGCAATTGCATGCCGGACAAGAATTGCCCGATCCCACAACTGGTGCACGTGCCGTTCCTATTTACCAGACCGCTTCGTATGTGTTCCACGATTGCCGACATGCTGCAGACCGCTTCGCTTTGCGCGATGCCGGAAATATCTACGGACGTCTCACCAACGACACCCAGCGAGTATTGGAAGAACGCATGGCTACCCTTGAAGGAGGAGTGGCAGCTTTGGCTGTAGCCTCTGGAGCTGCAGCAGTAACTTACGCCTTGCAGAACATTTTACATGCAGGCGATCATTTGGTAGCAGCCGATAACCTCTATGGAGGCTCGTACAACCTGATTACACACACGCTTGCTGAACAGGGAATTACACATACCATTATCCGCATCAACGACCTGCATGCGCTGGAAGCTGCCATTCGTCCCGAAACAAAAGCGGTGTATGCAGAAACATTCGGCAATCCTCATTCGGATATTACCCACATAGAAGCTGTGGCAGAAGTAGCACACCGTCACGGAATACCTTTGATTGTAGATAATACCTTTGGTACTCCTTTTCTTATCCGTCCCATCGAGCATGGAGCAGACATAGTGGTTCACTCCGCTACCAAGTTTATCGGTGGCCATGGTACTTCGCTGGGCGGAATCATTGTAGACAGCGGACGTTTCGACTGGAAAGCCTATCCGAACCGCTTTCCTACAATGACTCTTCCCGACCCGAACTATCACGGAAACATTTTTACCGATGTGGCAAAAGAAGCAGCATTTGTCACTCGCATTCGGGCTGTTCTGCTCCGAGATACGGGAGCAACCATCTCACCTTTCAATGCTTTCCTGCTGTTGCAGGGACTTGAAACCTTGTCACTGCGCGTAGAGCGTCATGTGACCAATGCCCTAAAAGTAGTAAAATACCTTGTAACACACCCTATGGTGGCAAAAGTCAATCACCCTTCCCTACCTTCACATCCCAACCATGCACTGTATCTTCGCTATTTTCCACAAGGTGGTGGAAGTATCTTTACTTTCGAGATAAAAGGCGGACAAAATGAAGCATGGCGTTTCATCGATTCACTGAAAATCTTTTCACTTTTGGCAAATGTAGCGGATGTGAAAAGTCTGGTGATTCATCCTGCCACTACCACCCATTCGCAGCTTTCGCCTGAAGAGCTGAAAACGCAACACATCACGCCAGCTACCATCCGGCTTTCCATCGGTACTGAGCATATTGATGACCTGTTGGAAGATCTGGCACAAGCATTTGAAGCTTGCAATATACCCGATTAATAGAAAACATTACATGATAGAATAGCTTTTATACTTCTCGCAGCATTAATTCGTGCACATGGCTGCGTTGTTTGTAAGATTAATAATCTTACAAACGATGCAGCTATATAGTATTGGCTTTTATACTTTAAAGACAGACAGCACTCAAGCATGCTTTTTGATGAACATAAGTGAATTGGCAATCTCACATAAGTAACTCAGTCATCCCACATAAGTAAGTCGGTCTTATCACTTATGTTCGTTTGAGAGTGTCTTTTGGCAAATTTCTTTTCGTACCATGTAATATCCACGTAACACAAATCACACGGTTTCTTTACACATCGGTCATGGAGATGTAATACGCCTGCTTTACTTTTGTTGCATCAATTTAACAAACACTTAACTAAAGATTATGACAACAAAAATCAAGCAAGCGTTATTGCTTCTCTGTATCCTGTTCATCATGCCGGGATACTTGTTTGCCCAAGATGACCGTGCCGTTATTACGGGCATTGTGACCGATGAAACCGATTTGGGAGTCATCGGTGCCACTGTGCAAGTAAGAAACGAGTCAACGGGCTTCAGCACAGGCTCTATCACGAACGAGAATGGTGAATATACCATCAAACAGCTTCCGTTGGGAGGTCCGTACACAATTAAGGTGTCCTACATCGGATATGGGGACCAGACGAAAAGCGGATATACCCTGAACCAAGGCGACCAGGTGCGTATCGATTTCCAGATGAAAGAAGAATCCATTACCATGGAAGCCGTGGAGGTGGTTGCCAACTCATTAAAAAATACCATTGCCACTACCGGTTCGGCAACTTCAGTCACCGAACAAGACTTGGAAAAACTTCCGGTAAACGGACGTAACTTTACTTCGCTGGTCGACCTATCCCCGCTCAGCACCGGCTCCAGCCTTTCGGGCCAGTTGGCTTCTTCTACCAACTATACCATCGATGGTATGACGGCAAAGAATCCGACTTCGGGAGGTAGTACGACAAGCCGTAACGGAGTGCCTTACGCCATCTCCATGGAGGCTATCCGTGAGTTTAAGGTAGTGACCAACCAATACGATGTGACTAACGGACGTGCCGGAGGAGGTACGGTAAGCACTGTAACCAAGTCGGGTACGAATACCTTGACCGGTAGTGCGTTCGTATACGGACGTGCCAACTGGCTCTCCAGCCCGTATGACATCCGTGGCAACAAGCGGAGCAACGACTTCTCCACCTACCAGTTCGGTGCCTCGCTGGGAGGAGCTATTGTGAAAGACCGTGCCCACTTCTTTATTACGTGGGACCATCAGGCAGACTCTCGCCCACTCTATATCGCCGATATCCAAAACGCTACCGACGAGCAACGCTATAGCTTGAGTACAGATACCCGCGACCGTTTCTTGCAAATCGCCCGCGACAAATATGGCGTGGCAAATACACCGCAATTCGGCGCATTCGATAAAAAACAAAGCACCGATGCCGTATTCGCCCGCTTAGACTGGCAAATCAATGCCACCAACCTCTTGACCTTCACCGACAACTTCGTGAACGACATGAACAACTTAGGATTGGGCGACAATACCAGCATCACGATGTATGAATCGTACGGAAACGTACACTCGTTGAACAACAGTGCCTTGGCAACCCTGCGTTCGGTGGTAGGTCCGCGAGGCACGAACGAATTGAAAGTGCAACACCTTTATACATTAGAGAAATCAATGCCGGGCGACGAGCTTCCCTCTGCCAACATCCCACGTGCCATCGTAGAAGATGTAGAATCGGTTGTAAACGGGAAAAACGTATATACTAACATTCAGTTAGGAGGCCAGCGTTATTGCCCTGAAAACTTCTACAACCACGTGCTCCAATTAGTAGACAATTTCTATTACAACACAAAACGAATCAATTATACCTTCGGTGTAGACCTGATGTACACCCACATGAATTCGCGCTACGGAAGCGAGACCAACGGACGCTTCTACTTTAACGGACTGGACGCTTTTGAAAGCCTTACCCCTTCCCGTTATGTACGCGAACTCTACCTTACGGCAGACGACCGCGTGAAACAGAACATCATGAACGCCGGTGCATACGCGCAATTGCAGACCAAGCTGTTCCCCGGTTTCGAGCTGATAGCCGGACTCCGCTTGGACAACGCTACCTATTTCAATAAAGGAACATTCAACCAGACCGTGTACGATGACTTAGGCTTACGCACCGACAACGGACTTTCGACCTTCCAGGTACAGCCCCGTGTGCAAATCACCTGGGACATCAATGACAAGCACCGCGACATCATCCGTTTGGGCGGCGGTATCTTTGCCTCGGACATCAACAACTATGCGATGATTAACAACATGGTGTTCGACGGAACCCGCACGGCATCTATCGATGTAACGCTTGACCCGAGAAACGCCAACTATAATGAATTGCTTAACCTGCTACGTCCCGACTTCCCTGCCTATCGCCAAGATCCATCGAAGGCTCCGGGAACAGAACTGTTCAACAATCCGAACATAGAAAAGCTCTCCACCATTAACCTAAACGGAGCAGATTGCAAGGTACCGGTCATCTACAAGGCGAACCTTTCGTACACCCATTTCTTCAACGACCGCCTGAAAGTAACCGTAGGCGGATATATGACCTTGGGACGGAACAACTACATGTACGTAGACCGCAACATGGTAGACCAGCCTTACTTCCGCCTTGCAGCCGAAGGCAACCGAGGCATTTATGTGCCAGCAGAGACCATTAAAGACAATGGTGAAGTGGACTGGAGAGAAAGCCGTAAGACCAAAAATGTGGGTCGTGTGTTGGAAATGGTGAGCGAAGGCAAAGTCAACCAGTTCGCCTTCGTGGTAGAAGGAACGTGGAGATACTTCAAGGATGGACAGCTCTCGGTAAGCTATACCTGGAACGATACAAAAGACAATACCTCGTACAACGGAAACGTGGCAAACTCGGCAACCCTCTCGCAAATGGTGGTAGACGACCCACGCGACTTGAGCAAAATGACTTACTCCAACAACCAGTTCCGCCACAAAGTAGTGGTTTACGGAACAGCTCCCACTTTCTGGGGCATCAGCATCGGCGCACGCTTCTCGGGCATCGGCGGAACACGTTATTCGCTTGCCGTAAGCGGAAACCTGAACGGAGACTTTGTAGATTCGAATGATTTGGCTTACATTTACGACCCGAACGACCCTGCCACCCCACAATATTTGCGCGACGGCATCAATGACATCTTGAACAATCCGGAAGTAGAACAAAGCACCAAGGACTATATCCGTAAGAGCTTTGGCAAGGTGGCTGAACGCAACGGTGGTGTAAACGGTTTCTACGGCACACTTGATTTGCGTCTTACCAAGAAGTTCAATCTCTACAAAAAACACAGTCTGGAATTGTCGGTCGACATCTTCAATGTGGCAAACCTGCTGAACAAAGACTGGGGTGCCGGACACACCTTGGGCAAGCAGAACATCTACTCTATCAAGAGCTTCGACCAAGATACCAAACAGTTTGTATATAACGTGAACCCGAACACCGGCGTGTCGAGCCTGAACGGTACACCGTACCAGTTCCAGATAGGCTTGAGATACGCATTCTGATTTAAGAGTTGACTAGGTATCAGGTACCAGGTGACTAGGCTTAAATAGTCGTGACAATGGTACCTAGTACCTAGTCACCTAACACCTAGTCACCTAACAATAAAAACCATAAAACAAACATGAAAACAAGAAAACTTTTCCTCGCTTGCGCCTGCGCACTTTTCGCATTGGCGGCACAAGCACAGACCCAAGTCATCGCACACCGCGGATTTTGGAAGGCAGAAGGCTCTGCACAAAACTCTATCACAGCACTGAAGAAAGCCGCTGAAGCCCAAGTATACGGTTCAGAATTCGACGTGCAACTGACCAAAGACGGCATCGTTGTTGTGAATCATGATGACACCATCGGAGGTTATACGATTGCCGAAACCGACTATGCCACACTGAAAGACCTGAAACTGAAGAACGGCGAAACTCTTCCCACACTGGAAGACTACCTGAAAGCCGGCAAGCAATTGCCCGACATCCAACTCATCCTCGAAATAAAACCTCATAAGACAGAAGCACAAGAAAATCGGATTTCTGCCGATTGCGTCAAAATGGTGAAAGAAATGGGTATGGAAAAACAAGTGGAATACATTTCATTCAGCATGCATGTATGCGAACAGCTGGTCAAACTGACTCCGGGTTCGGAAATCGCCTACCTGAAAAGCGACATCGCCCCCAAAGACATCAAGGCGAAAGGCATGACCGGCATCGACTATTATTATAAGGTATTCGACAAGCACCCCGAATGGGTGAAGGAAGCGCACGACCTGGGCATGAAGGTCAACGCATGGACGGTGGACGAAACGACCGATATGCAGAAACTTATCGACTTGAAAGTGGACTACCTCACCACCGACCAACCGCTGGAAGCGAAAGAACTCGTTAAATAAGATAATCCATTATCTTCTCCACAGCACCGTGTCAGACATGCATAAGTTGTGTATCTTCGCAACATGCATCTGACACTTTTTTTTATGAATTCCACATTCCGCCAATGCAGGAACGAGATTAGGTCGCCCGTCATTGCATTGTTGCCTCCGTAAGCATCCGTTCCAGTTCCTCTGCGCTGAGGCGCAAATGAAACTCCCCTTGATAAGCGATGGAAATTCCTCCCGTCTCTTCCGACACAATGATAGCCATGGCATCGGTTTCCTGCGAGATACCCAAAGCAGCACGGTGTCTTAACCCAAGTTCTTTCGGTATGTTCAGATTATGCGATACGGGCAGGATACAACCGGCAGCCTCAATACGTTTGTGGCTGATAATCATAGCTCCGTCGTGTAAAGGACTATTCTTGAAGAAAATATTTTCTATCAGCCGTTGATTGATACTGGCATCAATGATATCACCTGTTCGGGCGATATCGTCTAACGGAAAGTCACGTTCCATCACAATAAGGGCACCTACCTTTCCTTTGCTCATATTAAGACACGCCATGACAATGGGCATGATGTCTTCCTTTCCTCCATCGCTTTTCTGCTTGCCTTTGAAAAAACGGAGCAGACTATTCGTACTGTGACGAGAACCTAATGAAAGCAGGAAGTGACGAATTTCATCTTGAAACAGAACAATGATGGCAATCACTCCCACACTGACCAGTTTATCAAAGATAGAACCAAGCAGACGCATCTGTAACACTTGCGACACGATGACCCAAATCACGATAAACACCAGAATACCGGTAAACACATTGATAGAGCCTGACGACTTCATCAATTTATAAGTCTTGTAAAGCAAAAAAGCTACAAGCAGGATGTCAATGACATCTTTAATGGTTAGGATGGTAAAACTGAAAGGCATGGCAATAACTGGTTAAGATGGAGTGATGAAAGTGGGGTGTTACATGGCAGAAACAATTTTCACAACTTCAACGGCAGCTTTTACATCGTGAACACGGAGAATACAAGCTCCCTTCATCAAAGCAAGGGCATGAATGGCGGTAGTACCGTTTAACGCATCTTCCGGTCCTCCGCCCAACAGTTTATATATCATCGACTTGCGTGAGACTCCCACCAATATGGGCAACTCGAAAATGCTGAATTCCTCCAATTGGCTGAGTAATGCATAATTATGTGTCAATGTCTTCCCAAATCCGAATCCCGGATCGAGAATGATATCTTTCACCCCTAAATCACGCAATCGTTGCACTTTTTCAGAAAAGTAATACATCACGTCCTTCACGACATTGTCATAATGCGGATGAGTCTGCATGGTTTGCGGTGTGCCCTGCATGTGCATAATAATATAAGGTATACCTAAGCGGGCAACTGTAGGAAACATATCAGCATCCATCATACCGGCAGAAATATCGTTAATGATGGACACACCATATTCCTCCACACACATCCGCGCGACATCAGCACGAAACGTATCTACAGAAACCACAGCTTCGGGCAGTTCACGCCGGATAACGGAAAGCCCGAAACGCAGCCGTTTCATTTCTTCTTCGGGACTGACATCCTCGGCATTCGGACGTGAAGAATATGCGCCGATATCAATTATGCTTCCGCCTTCATCCACTATCTGATGCACACGCACAGCTATATCCGTTTCATTCTGCTTGCGGCTTCCAGCAAAAAAAGAATCGGGTGTTACATTCAATATGCCCATTACTTGCGGATGCGACAAGTCCATCAGTTGACCGTTTACGTTTATATATTTGATGATGTTTCTGTCCATTTCAAACTCGGTATAAAATCGATGCAAATGTACACACAATAATTTGGATTTAATAGTGATGGCTTCGGATTTTTTCAAGGGCTTTTTAGAAAGGTCCTAACTATATAATATAATGTACTCGCGTACATTATAGTAAGCATTCTAAGAAATACACATTGCATGTCCTATGGCTTGATTGTAATTTTGCCCCCGCATAACAATCAAACCGAATAGCAATGAACAGAACTGGATTTGAAGAATTAGAAATGCAGGTGCAACAAAGCGGCCTGTCATTGAAGTCGTACCTACGACAGATAGGAGTGAGTTATTCCACCTATCACTATTGGCAAAAGAAATACTCTGCCGAGAAAGACAGTATCAAACAAGAGCTGGCTCCGATCAATATCAAACGGCCAACAGCAGAATTGTCCTTGGACGAACAGGCTCCTTACGGCGTGTCCTTGTTGTTTCCCAACGGACTCCGTGCCCACTTTGGAAGCGGCTCAGAGAAGCTGTTGATGGAAGTGTTGAACCAAAGTCTGCAGGAGGGCCATGTTTAACTTGAACGACACGATGCGCTACTTCCTGTGTCCCGGCAGGACGGACATGCGCAAGGGCATCAGTTCGCTGTGCGGGGTGGTGCATGAAAAGATGAAAAGTGAGGTGAAGAACGGCGATGTCTTCATCTTCATCGGCTCCAACCGCAGGCTTATGAAGCTGCTTCATGCGGAAGACGGCGGTATGGTGATGTACGTCAAACG